>Ga0172374_1000001_pt1 | contig 287994 bp, 310 predicted proteins | sample LakKiv3m_FD_114536 | JGI IMG/M metagenome (GOLD analysis project Ga0172374, IMG submission 114536) | Freshwater microbial communities from Kabuno Bay, South-Kivu, Congo - kab_092012_10.3m | ecosystem: Environmental > Aquatic > Freshwater > Lake | place: Democratic Republic of the Congo... | reverse complement strand
GACACGGGCCATACATCTACGGATGGCAGCAACTGGGAATATTCGGCAATGGACGAAAGTCTGACCGAGCGACGCCGCGTGAGGGATGAAGGTTTTCGGATCGTAAACCTCTTTTGCCAAGCAATCGAAGCTTGGAGAATAAGCACCTACAAACTACGTGCCAGCAGTCGCGGTAATACGTAGGGTGCAAGCGTTATCCGGATTTACTGGGTGTAAAGTGTCGTGTAGGCGGTATACCGCATCGTGTCTGAAAGCCCGAGGCTTAACCTCGGCGTTGGACACGAGATGGGTAAACTTTGAGGAGTTGAGAGGAAAGGGGAACTCATGGTGAAGCAGTGAAATGCGTTGATATCATGAGGAACACCGAAGGCGAAGGCACCTTTCTGGCAACTATCTGACGCTGAGACACGAAAGCTAGGGGAGCGAAGCAGATTAGAGACCTGCGTAGTCCTAGCCCTAAACGCATGTCTGCTAGATGCCCTGACGCAAGTTGGGGTGTCGTAAGCTAACGCGTTAAGCAGACCACCTGGGGACTACGAGCGCAAGCTTAAAACTCAAAGGAATTGACGGGGACCCGCACAACCAGTGGAGCGTGTGGTTCAATTCGAGACAAAGCGAAGGACCTCACCAGGGTTTGACATGTTACCGTTTTAAGTCCTTAGAAATAGGGACCTATCCGCAAGGATGGTAGCACAGCTGCTGCATGGCTGTCGTCAGCTCGTGCCGTGGGGTGTTCCCTTAAGTGGGACAACGAGCGCAACCCCTATCCGATGTTACAAGTGTCATCGGAGACCGCCCCCTCTCGGAGTACAGAAACGTTTCTGTATTGCGAGAGGGGGAGGAAGGAGGGGACGACGTCAAGTCAGCACGGCGCTTATGCCCTGGGCCACACACACCCTACAATGGCGAACAACAACGAGACGCAAGTCGGTAACGGCAAGCAAATCTCTGAAATTTCGCCTCAATTCAGATTGAGGGCTGCAACTCGCCCTCATGAAGTTGGAATTGGTAGTAATCGCGGATCAGCAGGCCGCGGTGAATACGTTCTCGGGTCTTGTACACACCGCCCGTCAAGCCACCAAAGTTGAAGGCGGCCGAATGTCTATTTATAGGCAGAAGCCGAATTTAGCGATGGGGACTAAGTCGTAACAAGGTATCCCTAGCCGAAGCTGGGGATGGATCACCTCCTTTCTATTTTGAAAACGAGTTCACGATCGAGATATTCACACTTAGTGAATGATCTTTTCTCGTTTTCTCTCAAAACCCTATCCCTATGCAGAAGATTTGTAATTGCTTCCGCTTTATGCGGTGTGGTTTATTTCTTTTTGCTCTGGGAGAATTCTATCACCATCCGGTTGTTAAACTAATGACCCGCCACCCGGCGGGTTTTTTAGTGGAAAAATGATGTAGAATTGGCCTACATGGTCCGCAGTCGGGGAATTATCGGCGCTCTGTTTGCCTTGCTTATTACATTCTTGGTATTTCTTCCGTTTTTTACAATGGGGCACATACCGGTTCCGGGACCCTACATGGCGTCCTGGTATGAGCCATGGAAGACGGATACTACCGTAAACGGCGTGCCCCAGTTGCCCCATAAGCCCATAGGCGACGACGTATTTCGTCAGGTCATACCGTTCAAGCGTCTTGCGATACAGGAAATGACCCAGGGCAGGTGGCCGCTCTGGAACCCATACGGCGGCGCGGGCCAACCGTTACTCGCTACCATTCATTCCGCGTATCTTAATCCGTTTTCCTACCTTCTGCTCTTAGGCGGTAAGGATGCGGGGTGGGCGTGGTATGTACTGGCGCAGATGATGCTTACGGGAGTGATGTTTTTCTGGCTTATGTCGCTTATCGGTCTCACGACGGGCGGGGCACTCGTCGCCACGGCATCGCTCCTGCTTTCGGGGTTTATGGTCATCCGGCTTGAGTACGGCGTCTACGGATACGCTATGGCATCGCTTGCCGCATTGGGATGCGGTGCGGAACTACTGCGAGCACGCCGCGCGTTTGGGCTTGTGATCACTTCCCTGGCGACATGGTTTCTCCTGTTTACCGTACAGCCCCAGATATTTACCTATGTCCTTGTCTTCGCCGTTTTGTACGGGGCAGTCCGTCTGTGGGGGCGGCCCCGAGATGTTGTCGTATACGGCGCGGGGATTGCAATAGGCATAGGTCTTTCGGCACCGCAGATATTGCCCATGTTTGAATTGTACCGTGCGTCCAACGTGACGACCGACGCGTCACGATTCATCTTCGACCGGTTCCTGCTTCCGGCCGCACACATCATTACCCTGGGCATACCCAACTATTTCGGCAACGCGGCGACGTACAACTGGTGGGGCAGGGGGGATTTCGTGCAGACGATGCTGACGATGGGTCTTATTCCCGTATTTCTGGGGGCATATGCGGTATTCCGAAGAAAGCGGGATCCGTTGGTCACATTGCTTGCGGGTACGATCGGGATTACCGTATTCCTTACCATAGACTCACCGTTTACCCGGTGGTTTTATACCCTGCCGCTTCCCATCATCTCCACCAACATCCCTAGCAGGATGTTTATCGTCACGACGTTTGCGGCAAGTATCCTTGCCGGCATCGGGTTTATGCGATTTGTACGCGAACGCAGTAAGCTCGGTTCCCTCGTCTTGTTCTCGGCGATCCCTGCTTTTCTCGGCATCGCGACGTTCCTTCTGTGGCGCACCGGGGCTCCATGCCCTGTCGAGGTACCCACATGCCGCGTGTCTGCCCTGCGGAATACGCTTCTCGAAATCGCGGTATTTCTGGCGTTTGCCGCGTCCGCCCATGCGTTTCGGCGCCATGGCCGCATATTCGTGACACTGTCGCTATTGATACTCGTCGGGGTAGGACTCTATAACGCGCAGAAAATCCTGCCGTTTTCGGAATCGCGCTACGTCATGCCGGAGCACGCGCTGCTTACATTTCTTCGGTCACGGGCGCCCGAGCGCGTGGTTGGTATAGGCACAGCCGCATTTGCGACGGATTTCTCGGCGGAGTACCGGTATATGGACGCCAATTATTATGATCCGTTATATATACGGCGGTATGGGGAGCTCGTGTCCTATGCCAATACGGGGGATAGCATCCGTGGCCTTTCCCGAAGCGACGTAAGCGTCGTATCGGACGCAACCCCCAGCGCGGAAACCGCTTTCCGGCGTGAACAGTTTTGGGATGCGGCAGGCGTTTCGGCTCTCGTCGTCAGACAGGGGGAATACAATCCGTGCCGTCCGGCCAACCCCTTCAAATCCCGAAACTGTCCGGTGTTGTGGGAAGATGCCAACTGGCAGGTGGTGGCGAGAGAAACCGCATTGCCCCGGGCATACGTCGTCTCGACAATCGTGCCTGTTTCGGATAATCGGATGCTGCTGTCCCGCATGTTCGATCCAGCAACGGATTTGTCTGGGACCGCATTTGTGGAAGTGCCGATACACGGCATCCAGGGCACGGGAAGCGCGAAAGGGTATGCAGCCATTACGTCCTATGAAACGGACCGGGTAACGGTGGAAGTCGAAGCCGCGCATGCGGCGCTTCTCGTACTTTCGGATACGTATTTCCCCGGCTGGCATGCAACCGTCGATGGCACGGAACGCACCGTATATCGCACAAACTATGCGTTCCGGGGCGTTGTCGTACCGCAGGGAAGGCACACGGTGGTTTTCCGATATGAGCCGGCATCGTTCCGTGCGGGTTTGATTATCGGTGCGGGTTTCCTGTGTCTTCTCATGCTGTATTCAGTCATTCAAATTCGCAACAGGCCGAATTAAAGGGTTAACACGGTACTGCATTTTCCGTTATGATAGAAGCCCATGAAACGCATCCGGAAATCATCCTACGACGGCACAAAAAACAGGATTGAATCGCTTCTTGCACCGGTTAACCACGAGATCGTCAACCAGAACGTCAAATACATTCCCAAGTGGATTGAGACGTACCACCTCACGGGGCTTACGTACATATGGGTCATTCTGGTTATCATCGGAGGAATCTTAAGCCAGTATTCGCTATTGGCCGTGTGGATTTGTCTCCTTGCACTCGTCGGGCATATCATATCCGACGCGTTCGACGGGGCTCTCGGGCGGTATCGCAATACGGGGCTCGTCAAATGGGGATATTATGTCGACCATTTCGGGGACTATCTTCTCAGTTGTTCGCTTGTCGTTTCGTTCCGGCTTATTGAGCCCGGCCTCAACGAGTATCTCATTATGTTTCTGGCATTTGTCATCACCGGCTTTTTCGTCCATTCGCTCCTTTCGACGGTGACCCTCAACCGCTATACACTCACGTTCTTTAAGCTTTTTAGCCCGCTCGAAGGACAGATGGTATATGTCTTTGTCTATGTTGCCGTGCTGATATTCGGTCGGGGGACGCTTATGTATATAATTCCCATTATCGGAATTGTTGCTTCGATTGCCCTCACGTATCTTGTCGGAATAACGATATATAGGCTATGGGTGTTGGAAACGAAAATCCTGAAGAATAAATTACATAAGCGGCGCAAGAGAAGAATTGCCGCCCGGAAACGAAAGCTTGAGGCGCGGAAGGGAATTGGCCAAGGCCACTCACCAGCAGTAACACTCGCAAATAAGAATTAGCTCGTTAACTGCTGGATTGCGAACCCCCTGCATAGGAGTTTTGTCCCGCTCCGTGCTTTTGCTCGCGTTAGTGAGGCGCGTGCCGGAATCGAACCGGCGCATAGAAGTTTTGCAGACTCCCGCGTTACCTCTTCGCCAACGCGCCATGTGCGAGCAAAAGCACTTCGGGGATCGCGACCGTCTGTGCGTTCCTTTCGGAACCGCACGACGTCTGCGTCAGGCTCCCGCGTTACCACTTCGCCACCGCGCCGATAACCAGTATTCTATCAGGAACGCTTCTTTCTATCTAGCGCGTCGTTCACGAGAAATCCGACGATGCCGAGCGCACCTAGCAACGTTCCGGTGAGTCCCGTCCTCCACGATATGGGCTCGAACCGGAATTCGACGGTGTGCGTTCCTTTCGGGATGGGGACGGCGCGGAACGCGTAGTCTGCGCGGAATACCCGAGCCTTTTTGCCGTCGATAGCGGCGATCCAGCCGGGATAATACGCGTCGGAGAGGAAGAGTATTGCATCTTCCACTGCGGCCGTTTTTACGGTAACTCGGTTTGGCGTAACCGCTACAATGGCCGCCGATCCGGTGGCGTCCGAGTTCCGGATTCCAATCGGCGGATTTTCCTCAAGGAATATCGTTTTCCCGATGTCCGTGTCGGGGTGGAATAGCGCGGCAAGCAGATCACGGTCTTTTGCGATGACGCGGATATCGGTAGAGAGGAACACCCGGGGCAGAGCACCCCGATATTCATGGATCGCGTACGTTCCGTCGTCCCATACCCGGGGAAGCTCTACGGGGTCTTTGGCAACCGCTTGCCGGTTCTTGTCGGGTACGAGTTTCCGTACGATGTACCGGACCCCAAGCAGTTCGAGTGCGCGTTTCCGGTAACTGTCGGCGAGAATGTCGTCCATATGATCTGTCGACTGGATAAGCGCATTTGCCCGGTCGGGGAGGACGGTTGCGCCACGGGAATTTGCGTATGCCAGGAATTCCGCATAACGGCGGATCATGATCGAGTCATATCCCTCGGGGCTGAAGATTCCGTAGTAGGATGCGAAGTTCTTTTCGATGTAGCCGTTTTCGTAAGTCCAGAAACGGTCGAACGCGGACCGTTTTTTTAGCTCGTCGAATACCGCAACGGACGGGTAAAGGAAGCGGCGTTCGGAAAAGTACAGATATTTTTTTGAAAACAGGAATATATTCCCGAGCATGATGAGGATAAGGAGCGTAAATCCGGCAGTCCTCAGGCGTGCACGCGCCGCCGTTATCCAGAGCGTGCTAAGCGTTAGGCTAAGGCTCGCTGCGGGAATAACGAGATTTCGTAGCGTTATAAGCCATGACGTGTTTTTATCGTCCGTGAGGTGGGCGACCACGGGAAACGTTCCTGCGGCAACAAACGCGAATCCGAGCACTATCGTTACCCGGAGAAGTTGTTTTTGAGTAAATCCTTTCCAATAGTGCGGTACCGCCATCGCGGTTAGAACGGCGCCGCAAAACGTGACGATCATCATCATCCGTGACGGAGTCATCGTGGACAACAACGGCAATTTGAGATGATAGAGGAGGAGCCATGTCGTCGGCAACGACAGCACCAGGGAAAGTGAGACGATAAATGCAATTTGGAAGAATCTACCGTGACGGACGGAGAATTTCGTCAGGAAGAGCTGGGTGAGGATGAAAACGAGCGGTACGATGCCAAGGTAGACTAATTGCTCGTGGTAAAATCCGCCGCCGAAGTAATTATAGGTTGCCGGATTCCCGAAGTAGTCCGGCGCGATGAGCGTTACGAGCCGTGAAAGCGGTAGAAGGTATGCGTCGAAAATATACTTGACGTCTGTCGCTATCCTGGTCGACAGGCGGTATCCGTCGATGCTTGGTAGAATATGGATCGCCGACAGAAGTACCGAAACGCCCGCGGCCATACACAGGGACACTCCGAGCCGCAGGCGGTTTGGAGCGCTCCGCATCCTGTACAGTATCCAGACGGCAGTAAACGCAAACACGTAGAAGGTCATTTGAAAAGCGCCGGATACGATAGAAGCCGCCAGACTCAGTGAGACAAGTGCCAGCCACAAGCCGCGTTTGGTTTTGAGATACATCTCTATGGCGGAAAGCGCCAAAGGGAGCGACAGCGATGAATACGTGAACATATAGCTCTCCTGCCACCAGGTCATGAAAAAGCCGGAGAATGCGTACGTCAGCGCTCCGGTAACCCGTGCAGAAACGGAAAAGCCCAACACGGTGAGAAATACGTACATGGCAACCGAGGCGAGTATGGGCTGGAGGAGTATGACAACGCTCCACGCATCAGCCTGGGGAAGCACGAAAAACAGCCAGGATAACGGGTGAAATACCGCCGACTGATAGGTCCCCAGAAGTACGTTCCCTGAAAAGTTGTACGGATTCCATAAGGGTGGCTCGAAATGTCTAACCGCATCCACCGCTACCTTTTTGAGCGGATAATAAATGCGGAGATTGTCAAATCCCATGGCCTTATTTGGCGGGCCATTCGGGTACTCGGGTACCGGATAACTTTTCCAGGGTTCGTAATAGGAAGCAAGCAGATTCGCGGGGAACGGGACGAGACCGTCTACAACATCCCGAAATAGGAAGAGAGAAAAAAGAATAATAAGTGCTATCGGGAGAATCGCCCGCAATTTCTGGGGCATAGGGTGGGCGGCCATGGAGTCGGACCATGCACCTCTTTCTTATCAGGAAAGCGTTCTACCGATGAACTAGCCGCCCGGACGATAGGGTTTATTGTACCAAAATCCCCATGAGAAAGCACTAGCCGTGGATTTGGAATTTTGAGGATATAGTGTATACTTGGGTCTGATTGTACTGCCCCAAACTATAAACTCATGGCAGTCGAACGGCTCGTCGAACGGCGGATTCACATGCGGGACATTGCCCCGCATCCTTCGGAAAAACTGCTTTCCCATGACCAGGCGTGCGCGTTCATTGCGGCCGCCCACGACCACGGAAAAACGGTTGTTATGATCGAAGGCGTATGGGACCTCACGCATCCCGGGCACGTCCAGCATATCCGGGAAGCCAAGAAACATGCGGACCTGGTGCTTCTCAAGCTTGCCTCCGCAGAATACGCCAAACAGGTGAAAGGCCCGGATAGGCCGATCGAGACGTTCCGGGATATGATGGTGAGCGAGCTTGAGAACGTCGACGTGGTGCTCGTTGAGGAGTCCGTCGTTCCGCCTTCGTCGGTTGCGGAAAACGCGAGGATTCTCGTGCAGCTTAGACCTGATAAAGTCGCCATGGAAATAGAAGACGAACAGTTCCAGCAGAAATACCTGACCGTCGACTACGCCAACCGGCATCTGGGTGCTAAAATCGAGCCGGTGGTTATGGTGCTGCCGTATGTCGTATCGACTTCTGCAATCGTCGACAAAATAAGGAACATGAAGTGATTACTGGTAAATGACGACCGCGGTTCCGATATCGGCAAATTGATAAACTTCTTTCGCATCCCCGATATCTAAAGCAACACATCCGCCGGTGTTTGGAGCGCCGATAAATTCCCTCGGACGCTGGATTTTCTCGACGCCTACGTAATAATAGGGAAGTTCATGGATGCCGAAATATGCACCGAGCTCTTTGGAAAATTCGAAGGCCATCCAATAGGCCATCCAGACATTATAGATTTTCGAAAATCCCAGACCGGCCTTATTGAGGATTTTAAAGGAGCCTATCGGCGTGGGGTAATCTTTACCCGTGGAAACACGGTACGACTTCACGAGTTTCCCGTCCCGGAAGGTAAACATTTTTTGCTGGGATATGTCGATCTCAATATATTTCTCGGCGATATCTCCTTCCGTATTGGGGCCGCTATCGATGCCCACTTTAACTGACTCCGCGGGACCGCCTGCATACCGTGTGGAGAGGGCATTGACGACGCTGGTGCCAATACGTTGGTAGGCGGTCGCAGGGTTAAAGGACACTTCGTATACGGATAGGGCTGTTGCCAGGTCCGTTAAAAATTCCGGCCGCATGGAGAAGCCCACCTCCGGGGATGTTGCGGATATGCTGGCATGGCTGTAGCGCCGCAAGTCCTCTGGCGACAGCGTGATGAACTGGTTATCGCCGTTTAGCCCGACAATGATCGTCAGGGGATCCTTGTAGACGGCGGCAAGCTTTGCGTTGGCTGTGGCGATTGTTGATTCCAGCGTATTCTCCGTACGGATGCACATGCCGTTTCTTATCGCCGGGGCAATCGCGCTTGTCGCCTGCGTGCTTATCGCGTTTCTTTTACCGGAGACCAACGTCAACCGGGGGACAACGGTCAGCCGGCATCTTTTCGATTTCCGGAAGTTATGGCATGCCCTGTTCGATCCTGGGATAGGGGCTACCCTTGCGGTATCGTTTCTGGTCATGTTTGCCTTCTCTGTATATATTTACGCATTTCAGCCATTCGCCGTCCAGCTCCTGAAGCTTTCCGTGCTGCAAATTTCGTACATATTCACTGGTATCGGCGTCATCGGACTTATTTCGCAGGCGGTACTCATCCCAAAGGTGGTGAAGCGGTTCGGTGAGCGGCGGGTGCTGGTCGGCGCGCTACTTTTGTCTGCTTCGATGTATATCGTGCTCTTTGGGGTCCGGCATGCGCTGCCGTTTGTCGTTGCTGTGTTCATCCAGGCGTTTGCCAACGGGTTCCCTATGCCCGTCATCCAATCGCTTCTCTCCCGGGAAACGGATGAGAAAAGCCAGGGGACGATCATGGGCATCAACGCGTCCTACCAGAGCATCGGGCAGATCATCGGGCCGGTGGTCGGCGGAATCGTCGCGACGGTGAGCATCCCGCTGCCGCTTCTTGGGGCGAGCCTCATCACCTTCATCGGCTTTTTCCTGGCCGTGGGCATACTCCGGAAATCCATCCACAAGCAGGCGTTGGTATGATAGCTCACATCAACCGTAGTATTTTTTCGAAATGAGCGTATAATCAGGCCGTGGTTATGAATATACGCGAATTGGCCCCCAAACAAGCAAAAGAGCACGTGGACCGATCAAACTTCGTCATCACGATCGACGGTTCGACGACGGCCGGCAAACGCCTCATGGCGGAACGTCTTGCCGAGCGGTATGACCTGACCGTCCTTAATACCGGCACCAGCATCCGCGCGATTGCCCTTCTGGCAATCGAGCATAAGCTCGTCAATACCGATGAGACGAACGTGACGTCGATTCCCGCCGATTTTTCAGAGCGCGTGCTTACCATGTACGAAGCAATGCCCCAGAAGCTGACGATCACCAAGCCCCGGAAAGACGAGCGGAACGCACGGGTCCTTTTGGGGACGCGGGACATGCGCGGGGAACTATTAACGTTCCGGAAAACAAAAGCAATCGACAACCTTTCCTCGATCATCGCGGCAAGCCCGGCGATCCGGGCCAAACTCTATGAACATTGGCGGGAAGCGGTGCGGCAGCTTGGCGGAGTCGTCGTCATCGGCAGGAAGACCGGTATTGATCTTATTCCCGATGCACAGGTGAAACTGTATCTGTTTGCGAGTCCGGAAGCGTCTGCGGTATACCGGGTCGTGCATGATCCGACCGCGCTTCTGACCCCAACCACCGAAGAGCGCTACATCAGGGAGCGGGACGGCAAAGACCGAGAGCGGGGATTATTGGATCGCCCTGCGGATGCGCTGGTTATCGACACGAGCGACTACATCAAGCGGAATGCGAAGGGCCTGACTGACCTGGAGCAAAGAATCGGCAAATATATCGACAGCAAGTACGTTATTTCGTAGGGAAGTTGAGGCTTCTTCTGTTCGTTTGGACGACTTCAAGCGGGTGCTTGGTACCGGCTTGCCACAATTTAAATCCCCGGTAGTTGTATTCCGGCGTTTTGAGTTTGCCGCTTGCCTGGAGTTCTTCAATCTGTTCGGGGGAGAAATAGCCCCAGTTTTGTATCTCTTCCTTTTGCATCTCAAACGTTCCGTCAAGGATTTTGCCGGTATAGGCGTAGCCGACATGGACCTTGTGTTTGTTGTCCGGGGTGCCGTTTTCGTAATAATTCCAAACGCCCAAAAACCCGTCCAAAAGGACGTCGAGTCCGAGCTCCTCTTTAGCTTCCCTGATGGCGGCTATTTCCGGCTCTTCACCCAGGAGGTCATCAATGTAGCCTGCTATCGGCGACCACTTACCGCCGTGCTCGTCAATATCCTGGACCATGAGGAGGCGCCCTTCCTTGTCTGATAGGTAGATGGCGACGGAAAGGAGGCTACTTGAGCGTTCCATCCATGGTTGCCACTCGGGGGACTGCATTTGCGGCCGGTTTTCGGGATTTGGCATAGCGAAAACGCTATTATACTCCGATATCGGGGGATTTAAAAATCAGCGGTTGGCCAGGAGGGCAGCGCGGGATTTCTCCTGATGTCGTCCATCAGCCCGGAGGGCGCGAAGAATTGTGTGCCCCGGTTGGGATAGGTGTAGAGGATGGTCCGGGATTCGGAAACGGAACGGTACCGTACCTGCTTTTCTTCCTGCCCCTCGGGTTTCTCATTCTGGGTAGCATCGGATGCCTGGAGTTGGTCCGTTAATGCTTTTGGCGGGGGGAGTGATTCTGAAGGGGAAACGGGGGAGGCTGCGGTTTCCCGCAGTGCGGAGGTGGATGCCGGTTGCTCGATCCTGCCCATACCACCTATGAATTATACACCACATGTCTATATCTGGGCGGGCTAGTGCTATAATCCCGTGGTTATGGGTACGACGAACGCGGAGAGGAATATTCTTTCCCATACGATTCTCTTTGGCGGGCGGTCCGCCGTCGGCAAACAAGTGGTTGCCGAGGCGACGTCTGATCTTCTGGGCGGCCGGACGCTTGTTACCGGGCGCTTAGTGCGGGCGGGTGCCGATGTTGCCACGAGATGGGGTTTGGTTGAGTGTGATGGTGAGGAATACCCCAGGCTCAGGCGGGGGGCCGTCGGGACGCTCGTACGCCTGCTTCGGCCGGACAGGTTGTCGCTTCATTTCGTATCGGTGCCGGGTGACCGGGCGTTACACATTTTCCACAGCAGGGATGATATGACCGAACACATCCATCCCCGGCAAAGGAAGCTTCATGGGTTACCCAACCTGGAGCCGGTCGCGGCTGTAATCGCCACACATCCCTCGATCCGCAGGTCATTGACCAGGTCATGGAGGAGGGCAATCACGGACGCGGACAATAATGTAACCACGGTCGTCGCCAAGCGCCCCGGGGAACTGGTGCCGGAAAGTCCGCTGGTCGTATGGCTGGATGCGGACGAGGAACGGTCGGCGCTCTTCCGGATACTGACGGGCGCCAACGTGCATGACACCGTTACGGATGAGTTGGCATATTTGCGGCAGCGGGACGGCAAGCACAACCACCATGGCCTGGATGACATTCCCGACGGCGCATTCAGGATCGACATGAATCCCTACCTCCTCGAGCCCGACGGCCCGAAGCGTGTTGCAGAGTTGGTCTTTGCCGAGTACCGGAAACGGCTGAATTGGTAAACAGAAATTTCAGTGATGGTATACTATGCGGTAGTGGGGTTGATATGTCTACCGTTTTAATTATCCTCATCATCCTCTGGCTTCTCGGGTTCCTCCGTATCCCCGGACTGCCGCTACTGCATCGGGAAATCGTTAACCTGTTCGGGCATAGCATTACGCTGTGGGAGATCCTCATCTTCATCGTCATCATGTGGGCGATGGAGAGCCTGCCCACGCCGTTGCGGCAGATAGCCTACGTCCTGGTCCTATTGTGGGTCCTTTCGCTGTTCAACATCATCGCCATCACCGGGCTTTCCAACCTCATCGTCCTTGCTCTCATCATCGGGCTCGTCGTTGCACTCTTCCAAAAGAGTTAAGGACGGGGTATACTTTGGTGCATGATTTTGTCGGACCGGGATATCGAAAAATCGCTTGCCACAGGTAGGATTTCCATCACCCCCGCCATCGACCCGAAAAACCAGTTAGGCTCCTGCTCCATTGACCTTCGGTTGGGATCCCACTTCCGAGTCTTTAATCACAGCAAGATCGCATATATCGACCCCAATAATCCCAAGATCGCAACCGAGATGATGGGCGAGGTGAAACTTACCCAGGGCGAGCCGTTCATTTTGCAGCCTGGGGATTTCGTGTTGGCGACAACCATCGAGTCGATTGGGATTGCCAACGATCTCATCGGCAGACTCGAGGGCCGCTCAAGCCTGGGGAGGTTGGGGATCGTCGTCCATTCGACCGCCTCGATTTTCGAGCCCGGGTGGAATGGGGTCGTCGTCATGGAACTGGGGAATTTGGGACGCATGCCGGTTGCCCTCTATCCGGGGATGCGGATCTGTTCGATGACATTTGAGGAACTCTCATCTCCCGCCCGCGTGCCGTACAGCAAGAAGAAGTCGGCAAAGTATATCGGGCAGAACGCCCCGCTTGCCAGCCGGATTTCGCAAGACTAAGTATGGATTGGCCGATTCTCTATAAGCAGGTACTCCAGGTCAAAGACCCCAAAAACCCCGTCGGGGTGGCGATCATGTGGACGGAGCGGCAGGTGGTTGCCGATTTGCTCAAAAATGAGGACTACTGCGCCATCGGTAACCTCTACTCGTCGGCAGGAATATCCGCGATGATCAGGAATGTATACGCCAACCCAAAAATCCGCAAGATCGTGCTGTGGGGTGCGGATTTATCCCGTTCCGGCCAGGCACTCATGGCGCTGATGCAGAACGGCGTGGATGAGAATTTCTTCATCAAAGGCGACGAGAAAGGCGGGCAGATCGAAAAAGAAATCGGCCAGGAAGCAATCGAGCTGTTTCGGAAATCCGTCGAGGTCATCAACCTCCGCGGCAAATCGCCGGATGAACTTCGGAAAACGGTCGCCGAGTTAAGTAAAGAAGCGCCGGTGCCGTTTACCGAACCCAAAACCTTCCCGACCTCGCGCCCTAAGCCGTTTACGTACCCATCGGAGCAGATCGGATTTAGAATCCACGGGGAAACGACCGCCCGGACGTGGCTGAAGATCCTCCAGAACATCATGCGCTACGGCAGGAACAAGACGACCCGGTACACCCAGGAAAACGAACTCAAGGAACTTCTTAACGTCATGGCGGTTGTGTACAACGAAGACCCGGAGAAGCCGTACCTGCCGCACTATTTTCCGTTTTCGGAAAAGGATCTTGCCACCTACTACCCGCAGGTGCTTTCCGCCAAACAAATTCCGGGGATCGCATACACATACGGCCAGCGCCTAAGGGACCATGACGGCGTCGATCAGATCCAAAACATCATCGATCTCATCAAGACCCGGCCGTTTTCCAAGAAAATGGTCGCGTTCACCGCCAAGATAAAAGAGGATTGGTCCGTTGCCAACAAAGGGGATACGCCGTGCCTTACCCAGATTCTTGTGAGTCTCCAGGACGGCAAGCTCTTTATGACGACGCACTTCCGGTCGCAGGATATGGTTCACGGGTGGCCGCGGAACGTGTTTAGTCTCAGAAAGCTCCAGAAACTTATCGCCGATGAGTCCGGGTATCCGATGGGCACGTTCGTGATGATCACCCACAGTGCCCATATCTACAGCGACGATTACGAGTTGGTGGAGAAGATCCTCCGCGAAAATTACGAAAAGGAATTGGGGTACACGGCGCGGCAGATGTTCGAGGACGATCCCCGGGGAAACATCGTGATTACGGTCGAGGAAACGGACAAAAAAGCCGTCGGCAGGCCGACGAAATACGCGGAGAAGCCCTTAGACCGCGAATGGGAGATTGTCGTCAAGCTCTATGCGCCCAACGGCGGGCTCTTACTTAAGGAATGGCGGGCGACTACGGCGATGGAGCTCTACATCGAGATGGTCAATATCGGCGAATACCTGGTACTTCCGAGCCACTTAATCTATATCGGCACCGAAATTCAAAGGGCAGAGTTTTACATCAAGTTGGGGATGCCGGAAAAGTACAACCAGGACCCGGCCGCCAACAAGGCGCTCTAGCCCCAAACGGACTTGACTTTCCGTTCTCCGTGACACCATACTGAACGTATGCTGGATTACCTCGTCGGTTTATTGCTTATGGGTCTCGGACTCCGTACCAACCCCACTGTTCTTGGAGACCACGATGAAACGACGGAAGTTGCCAAAGTCGAAGACCAGGACCATGCCGACGAGCAGGAAACGGAACAGGAAAAGGAAAATGAGACAGAAACAGAGCAGGAAGACGAAAAGGAATCCGAAGACGATGCGACCGACGACTCCAACCGGAATTCCGGCACCGGTTCCGTCCAACGGGTCAAGATCATGCGTCCCCGGATGACCGAGGAAATGCTCGAACGGTTCAAGGAGGAACGAGAGATCCGGGAGGAGAATCTCCTCAAAATCTCCGGACAGAAAGCCGAGGCGCGCGAAAAGAAGTTTTTGGAGATGCAGAAGGAGCGCCTGAAGAAGGATGAGGCTGCCAAGGAACTCCTTACGAAGAAAATCCAGGCATTTACCGATACGGTGAAGAGAAAGAAGCTCCAGACTCTTGCGACCAACTTCCAGAAGGCCGTCACGAATCGGTTGGGCGCGATGCAGCAGCGGACGGAGAAGATGAGCAGTCTCCTTGATAAGATTACGGCGGCAGCCGGCGCCCTGAAAGCGCAGGGGGCCGACGTATCCCAGGTCGAAGCGAACGTGACGGTTGCCCAGGCGAAGATCGCGACCGCACAATCACTCGTTTCTGCACTTGCCTCGAGTGTCCAGACGACCTTTACGGTCGCCGGCGAGGAGTCCGCAAAAGAGGACGTCAAGGCTGCTGTCGAATCCATGAAAACCCAGATTGAACCTGCCAAACAGGCATTGGAAGAGGCGCATGAAGCAGTGAAAACGGCATTGCAAAGCCTGGAAGCGCTTACCGATGCCAAGGAGGATGAAGCATGAAAAAGTCATCGCCTCTCGTCATCATCATTCCGCTCATCGTTGCACTCCTTGTGGTGGGAAGTGTCGTCGTCGTGAAGTATTTTTCGCCGGTACCCAAGGAGAGCAAAGCAGCAACAGAGCCCATGCCGACTCCGGCCGAAATCCCGGCATTTACCGGAGAGGCAGGCGCGCCGTCATCCGGATTTGATGAGGTCGAACCGTCGAGTCCCGTCTCTGATCTTCGGAATGAGCTGGACGCCTCCGTCGACTCCGGGGATACGGACATTAACCTTCTCGAAGAAGAAGCCAATTCCCTTTAAACGTTGTTATAGACTTCCGCCACGTGTCTTGCAGCCGAGTCCCACGTAAATCCTGATAGATCGGTTGTCCGTTTTTTCTCGTGCGGGTTTGACAGCACGTGGTAGATTTCCCCGGCAAGCGCCACCGGATTGTTGGCACTGACGATGTGTCCCTGCGGCAGCCCCTTCAAAACCTGCGAGATACCCGTGACGTCTGTGGCGATAACCGGTGTAGCGCAGGCAACGGCCTCGAGCGCCACCATGCCGAACGATTCGTAGTGGCTTGGCATCACGACCACATCCGCGGCATTGTAGTAAAAGGGGAGCCGTTCCTGCGGTTGCGGCGGGATAAACTGGACGGTCGTCGTGAGATTCAAAGCCCGTCGAAGACTTTCGAGCCTCGTCAATTCCTTGGACCAGACGGACTTGTCCTGGTCCATGTCCCCGCCGACGATCGTCAGGCACAGCGTATCCTCAAGGTCAGGATGCTTGTTGAGGAGGATCTTTATCGCGGCAAGCAGGGTATCGAATCCCTTAACGGGGTCGATCCTGCCTACGGCCAGGATTGATTTGGTGTCAGGTTCCATACCGATTTCGGCCTGGGCCTGTGCTTTTCCGATCGGACGAAACAAGTCCGTATCGACGCCGGGCGGGATTACCGAGACCCGCCCAGGGTCCGCATCGTAGAGCGTCGTCAGGTATTCTTTTCCCGTCTCGCTTGCCGAAACAAAGTGATCCAGGCTCGTGGTCAGCCGGCGCTCGAGAGATATGCGCGGCGCGGGGTCTTGGGTATCTCCCCGGGACACGAGTTGTTTCATAAGTCCCATCGTGTGGTAGGTCATAACGACCGGGATATGAACGGGAAGTGCCTTGTTTGCTGCCTCTGCGACGAGACCGGACAGGTAGTAGTGCGCATGGATGAGGTCATATGGCCGGCCTTCCGCTTCGGCGAACGCAACAAACGCTGCCGTAAACTCCGGAAGATTATTGAGGATCTCCTGTTTACCAAGGGGGGTATGCGGACCGTTGGGAAGGTGGATGACGCGGAATCGTTCGTTTACGGAAACCACGCGTTCATAGATATCGTCCTGGATCCGCGTGAACGCGTCGACGTGCCAACCCAACCGGGAGAGCGCTCGGCCAAGCTCATATGTGTAGACGTTGATGCCGCCGCGGTCTTTGCCCTCGCTGGAGGCCAACGGGCACTCGTGAACGGTGATAAACGCAACGCGTTTTCCCATGGAGGTATTGTACGCTTCCTGGCGTTACTTGGGGAGGACGTGGTTAGCGATGTCGCGGGTGATGATGACTTCCACTTTTTTGCCGACATTGCGGAGGAGCGATGACGGATTGTGTTCACCGATCGGTCCGTAGAGTGCTGCCTTCATGTCTTCCTGGTAGTCCGGTGAGAAATTGACAAAAAGGATCCGTTTGGCGTTGGATATCGTGGCAATCCCTTGGGTGATGGCATGGTCGGGACTGTTGAGTTTTCTAATGACCCGGTCCCGGTGGACCGTTTTTTCCGACAGGGGAGTCAGATGGGTGAGAGAGTCGCGGGGAGTGCCAGCCTCGTCAAGCGCCATATGGCCGTCGGGTCCGATCGGATGGAGTACCAAATCCATCCCGTATTTGTTGATTTCCTTTTCGTAGTCCGCTGCGACCGCATTGCCGTCCGTTCCCGGATTGGCATGAATTTCATGGATATGGTCGGCCTTGATATCAAGCGGGCCGAACAACCGTTCACGGAGATTCTTGCGGAAGCTGTCGGGATGCGTCGGATCGATGGGGAAGTACTCGTCGAGATGGAAGTGCTGCACGTCTGCAAAAGAAATGCCCCGTTCCTTGGCTTGCTTTACGACGTGGTCAATGACGTCGTTTCCTTGCTGGCCGGACGGCCAGGTGATTGCGGCATCGGGCTTGCTTTTAACAAGTTCGAGGATCTTTTCCGCGGCGAACCGGGCGGCTTCGTCCCGGGTTGGCAGAACGAAAATCCCCTTGAATTCGGGATGGTTAACTTCCTTGACCCGGCCTTCCCAGAAGCCTAACGGGACGTGTTCGATGGATGGGAGCGTATGGATCTCCACGCGCTCATATGAGATCGCCGTCATAGAGGCCCATAGTATACTCCTTACTGTTTCGAAATTCAAGTCATGCCTCCAGTTTGATCCTAGGATCGCTCCAGCAAACAAATTTTGCCATGTCGCTCGCCGGGCGTAGGTAAACTCAATGGGATTTCCCGATGCTCGCTTAGTGAAGCGCCGCGTGAGAAGTGGCCTCAAAATATGAGAGGCGGCGCTTCAACTCATTGCAAAATTGTTTGCTTGGCGATCGCAGTGGCGCGCAGTGTGAAAGACGCGAAATGGCGAGGGGAAACAATTTTCAAGGACAGCTGCGCGTTTGCCTTATATGAATGAGATAACTCCTGTATATGCAAACGCGCATTGAGCGAAGGATGGGGAGGTCACGAATCTACCATCTCATCAGCTGAGCGTGTCATTGAAAATTCGTTTCCCAAAGCCTGTTAGCATCCTATTTTACCGTAACACTCTTCGCCAGATTCCTCGGCATGTCCGGGTCGTACCCCCGTTCGATCGTGAGGTAGTACGCCAGCAGCTGGGCCACCATCACGTTCGGAATAAGGGTAGCAAGCCCTACATTGTCGACCGGCAGGAACTCGTCGAACACCTCGTCGTTCTTGTCGGAGACCCCGATAATGTAGCCCCCGCGGGCCTTCATCTCCATGGCATTGGCGATGGTTGCCTGGTAATGTTCGTCATGCGGCGCAAACACCATGCAGACGGTACCCTTCGTGACGAGTGCTAGGGTGCCGTGTTTCAGCTCCCCGGCAGGGATGCCCTCCGCATGGATATACGAAATTTCCTTGATCTTGAGGGCGCTTTCGAGGGCGGCACAATAGGAAATCCCATGGCCGATGATGTACATGTGCTCCTCACCCTTAAGACGTTTGGCAAGCGCCTTGATCCGTTCCGTATATGCATCCGTCGTGACGTCTTTTGCCGCTTTGGCCGCAGCAACCAAGATCCGTTGACCTTCCGCAGCTTTATCCGCCATCGCATAGGCGATCATAAGAATGTGGGCGACTTTAGCTGTGAATGCCTTGGTTGACGCAACCCCCTTTTCCGGTCCGGCTCCGATTGCGACCGGCACGTCCGACATCCGCCACAGGGTCGAGCCTACGACATTAACAAGGGAGAGTATTTTAATATGCTTCTCCTTCGTTTTCTTGACGACCTCGATAAGGTCCATGGTTTCTCCCGACTGGGAGAGCGCCATGAGGATATCTTTTTTCGATATAACGCTGATCCGGTGGTCGAATTCGCTCGCAATTCCGTAATTGACGAGCTTGCCTGAGACGAGCGAGAAAAAGTACGATGCCGCCCGCGCCGCGTGTGCAGATGTACCCGCACCGACCAGATAGACGCGGGACGCTTTTCCGAGCGCCTTTGCCGTTAATATGGACTGTTCCGGCGACTCCGAGGCGATTTCTGATATTAGCCCCGGCTGCTCATGGATTTCCTTGAGCATGAAATACGGGTACTGTCCCTTTTCCGCCTCCTGCGTCGTCCAGGTAAGCCGTTGTTTCCTCGGGCGTATCCTTTCTCCGGTTTCGGCGTTGAACATGTGGATGTCTGCCGTACTCACGATGGCCATTTCGTTATCCTCGAGGAAATGCACTTGTTTGGTATGCGGCAGCAGTGCCGCCGGATCGCTTGCCAGGTAGTTTTCCCCGTGACCGTACCCGACGACCAGCGGCGAGCCATTTCTTACCGCGACCATTTCCTGGGCCGCGGTATTGATGACGATGACGGCGTTTAAGCCGTCAAGCTCGTTAAACGCCGCTTGGACCGCCTTGGAAAACGCGGGGGCCGCATCCCGAGGGGAGAGTGTGAACCGTTTCAGGTACTCCTCCACAAGGTGGGCAATCACCTCGGTATCGGTTTCCGACACGAACGTATGGCCTTTTTTCAGGAGGCGCTGCTTGATCTCCTCATAGTTTTCTACGATGCCGTTGTGGATGACCGCAATGGTTTTCGTGCAGTCGAGGTGCGGGTGCGCGTTTTTGTCGGTCACGCCGCCATGGGTTGCCCAGCGCGTATGCCCGAATGCCAGACTTCCTTCTGGAAGATCGGAAACGGTCGCATCGCCGATTTTTCCCGCCTTTTTCTTGACGACTATTTTATGGACGACCCCGTTGGGTTTGGGGACAACGGCTACCCCCCAGCTGTCGTACCCTCTGTACTCCAGCGTTTTGAGTCCCTCGAGAACGATTTGCGGAGCAGTTTTTTTCTGCCCGATATATCCGAAAATGCCGCACATACGTGCCTCCTTATAAGAAATGAAAAAGAATCCGATGAAGAATATGAAGAGATGCGGACTCCGTTGTTTGTCGTTCTATGCCCCGGGTTACCCCGGGGTTTCTCGCAAACATTGCGGTGGGGAGTGCCACCGAGGGGTTTCCGCAGATGCTACCTCTTTTGGGGACACCCGAAACGGTGCCTCGAAAGAAGTGTCCGATTTCTCCGGCAGAGCCGGAGACCCCTTCCTCGTATTCCTTGGAAGATTATGTCTTCCCTAGGACCACACGCTTACGTCTTTCCAGTTCCGCTCTCTTGCCGTACGCTCCTTTCGTACCCTATGCTACCCTGATCATTTCATTGTTGTCAAATCGTAGTATGATGGTTGGAACAGCTGCGTGTAGTGACGAAATTATCATGAAACCGGCAAAACAGTCGTCTAACTACGAAAAGCATGCCAATGCTGCCGGCCTGCAGCGCGCGCTGATCGATCGGTTTTACCGCGTTATCGCTGGTCTGCTCCGACCGTTTGATCCCGGAACTGTTCTTGACGCTGGTTGCGGTGAAGGGTTTACGATTGCACGGTTAAAAGCGACGGGTATCGGCAGTAGCTATACCGGTTTCGATATTTCGCCGGACGCAGTACGGGTTGGCCGGACCATCGTTCCCGGCATTTCGCTGTCCGTTGGTAACGTCTATAGGATGCGTTATGCTGCCCGGTCATTCGATCTGGTTATCGCAAGCGAAGTCCTCGAACACCTGGCGGAGCCGGTCCGGGCGCTTGCCGAAATCCGGCGCGTCGCGAAGCGGCATGTGCTGCTTATTGTCCCGTGGGAGCCGTGGTTTTGGATCGCAAATTTCCTGCGCGGCAAGTACCCGTCGACGTGGGGTAACCATCCGGAGCATATCAATCACTGGACGGCGCGGTCCTTTGTACAGCTGGTGTCGTCGTGCGGATTGACGGTGGAACGGTCGGTTATTTCGTTCCCCTGGACGATCGTCCTGGCACGGGTTCCCGATGCGGCAAAAGTTGCCTAACCTGCAGGGAGTGTGATAGAACGTGGAGTGGATTACGTGAGCATGAAAGAGCGGCAACATCATTATGTCGCGGTGATGGGGACCTTGGGGAGCGGCAAGACAACCGCCGCGCGGCTGCTGTCGCGGGAGTTGGGGTATCCGCTGCTTGAGGAGAACTTCAAGGACAATGCATTCCTCCCACGGTTTTATAAGGATATGCCCCGGTGGGCGTTCCATTCGCAGGTATTTTTCCTGATGGAAAAGATCCGTCAGACGATGGATGCCAAGCCGAGGCTTGCCAGTGAGTCGATCATCCAAGACACGCCGCTTATCCAGGACGTCTATTCCTACGCCCAGGCCCAGCATGAATTGGGAAATATGGACGATGCGGAGTGGGCACTCTACCAGAAGATCTACCACGAATTCGCGCCGCACTGCCCCAAGCCGGATGTCATCGTATTTTTGGATACGTCAATTGCGCATATAGAAAAACGGATTGCCGAACGGGGGCGGCCGTTCGAGCAGGAGATCCCGACGGATTACCTGAGGCTTTTGGATCGCCTGAATAGGAAGTGGCTCGAACAAAACACGCAGATTCCGGTCGTTTCCGTCCGGACGGACGACCTGGACATATCACGGAGCCGGGACGCCCAAACGCAATTTGTGGAAAAAGTACGTCGCGCATTACCCCGCGCGTAGTATGGTACTATCATTCGTATGCGGTTTTCCGACGTAAAGGTGTTGGTGTGGGATTTCGACGGTACGCTCTACCGCGCCGTTCCGGCGTTCCATCAGGTTATCCTTGATGCCGCCTATAAGGTCGTAGCAAAACACACGGGATGGAGCCTTGCCCACGCGACCGAGGAATTCCACAAGGTATACAAGGTCACGACCCCTTCCAGCACGGAGACGGCAGCCAAACTCTCAGGCATTCCTCTCAAACAGGCGGCGATAGAATGCGAGCTTGCCAAAGAGGATCGCGCCAAATTCATCTCGCGGGACGAAAAGCTTATTGATATGTTTCGGAGACTTTCCGGCTTTACGCATTTCATCCTCGCCAACGGTATTCGGGAGAAGGTACTTCCGGCGCTCGATATTCTCGGCGTCCCCAGGTCCACGTTTGTGGATGTCGTAACGAGCGAGGTAGTTGGGGTGACGAAGCCGCAACCCGACGGATTTCTGTATATCATGAAGGAATCTGGGCTTCCGGCATCCGCACACATGATGATCGGCGACCGGGAGACGGTCGACCTTGTTCCCGCGAAAAAATTGGGGATGCGTACCTGTTACGTGTGGTCGGAGGAAAAAAGCCTTGTCGCCGATGTAACCATTCCCACAGTCTATGAAATTCTCGATGTGCTAGGGTAGTATTATCCTGTCATCCCCGATTCATTCGGGGATCAGTTTTGGTTTTTGTTATGATGAATACCAATACCGTTTCCCGCCTACGCGGGAATGACACGAAGACGTATGAAAATCTACTTCACTGCCGCAACGACGAATAACGGCGATTACAGGAAACAAAATTCCGCGATCATAGAGGAGCTCACGCGTCTTGGCCACACCCTTACCTCGGGGGAACAGATTCTCGACCATGACAAACTCGCGGAAGATGCGAAAAAAACGCCGGAGGAAATTTTTCAGCGCGAGAAAGCGGCAATAGACGAGGCGGACTGCGTCGTTGCCGAGGTGACGAAACCCAGTAGCGGTGTGGGAGGGGAGCTAGTTTACGCGCTCACCAATCATAAACCGGTACTTTCCCTGTTTTATAAGGATGCGGAAAATGAACTATCCGCCATGATCACCGGAAACCCCTCGGACCATTTGTTCCTCGAACACTACGACGAAGATTCGCTTCCCATCATCCTTAAACATTTTCTCGACCAGGTCGCAGTCGAGAAAAACAGACGCGGGAAACTTATTGTCATCGACGGTGGCGACGGGTCAGGCAAGACGACACAGGCTGATCTTCTCATGGCGCACCTTGGGAAGCAGGGGGTTGCCGTCAAAGGTTTTGATTTTCCGAGGTACTATACATCGTTCCACGGCAAGATGGTAGGACGGTTCCTGTCCGGCGAATTCGGCGAGAATGTCTCTCCGTACCTCGCTTCCTTGGCATATGCCCTGGACCGGGCGAGTGCGAAGGAGGAAATGGATGCATGGCTGTCCCATGGTGGGGTCATCGTCTGCAACCGGTACGCAACCAGCAATATGGCCCACCAGGGAGCAAGGCTTCCTGAGGAGCACCGGAAGGAATTTCTGGAATGGATCGATGAGCTCGAGTACAAGGTCCACCGGATTCCGCGAGAAGATATCGTCGTTTATCTTCATGTCCCGTGGCAAGTCAGCACGGAACTGACCAAGAAAAAGGGTGAGCGTGCATATATCGGAAACGGCAAGGATATCCTGGAGGCAGACACGTCTCACCGCCAGGCGTCCGAGGCGATGTATCTTACACTCGCCAAAAAAAGGAAAAATTGGGTGATGGTGGAGTGTGTGGAAAACGGGAATATCCTACCAAAAGAAGTGATTCACGAAAAAATTCTTGCCGTGTTGAGGGAGAAAAAGCTACTCGCATGACGACCATCTACATAGTCCGCCACGGCGCATACGAAAACGCCGACCATGTGTTTCCGGGGTGGGGGCCCGGATTTCCGCTCTCTGACGAGGGGCGGGAACAGGTTGGCCACCTTGCGGCGTATTTTTCCGACAAGCACGTCGACGTTCTTTATAGCAGTCCCATCCGGCGGACGCGCGAGACCGCCAAGATTCTATCAGAAACAGTGAAATTGCCTATCAATTTCGATATCCGTTTAGTTGAGGTGCGGACGAATATGGAAGGCATGCCGATGAAGCTATTTGACGAAACGAACGGCGAGCTTTCATACCGTCCCGAGTGGTTAGCCAAAGGTGCCGAATCTATGGAAGCGCTTGGTAAGCGCGTGCATGACTGCCTCGAGGATTTGCGCAAGAGTAACGTCGGGAAAACCCTCCTCGTGGTGTCCCATGGCGACCCCATCCGGTTCGGGATCATGACCTACCTCGGGTGGCCGATGGATTTTGTCAAAAGCAGGGAAATAGCCACACCCCTGGCCGGAGGCTACCGGCTGGATATTGATGAAGAAGGGGAGGCGCAGGTTAATCCTATAGTACTTGACAACTACGCAGCCTCATAGTATAATCTCCCTATTGCAAAGGTTCGCTTTGCGATGTATAAACAAAAAAAGCGCCAAAAAGCTTTTTTTGGCGATTTTTGTTTTTAACATAGGTTAGGTCGATATAGTTTTTTCTCAAGTAACGAAGCCCTCTCCGTTTCAGACGGGGACAGCTAGATCCGATGAGGCGCTCATCGGTGTCGGGGTTCACCAAACGAAAAAACGAGAGTGATCGAAGTAGTCGTAGTTTTTTCTTTTGGTAAAGACCCCGTGACAAGGGTCTTTTTTGTTTTTAAAAACTATGAATGCAGAGAGGCCATCACTCATCGTCGTAACCAGGAACGGCGGCTACAACAAAGACCGCATCTTCCAATCCGCGCTTCCGGACTGGAACGTTTCCCGCAAGGATCCGATATTCGACGAAACGCTGATCCACCCGATCGCTCCCAATGACGAAACCAGACCCGTCTTCATCTCCGAAGCCAAAGCCGCGATGGACTGGGCATTCGTCGCCGCGATGTGCGGCATGGCCGAGGCGTTTACCTCGGAAGCCCAGAAGGTGGCATCCAAGGACGGGGTTATGTATCTCTATGCGGATTCGGTGCAGTTTATCCATGAACCGGATGGGACCCTGACGATCCACGAAAAACCCCACGGCGACCCCGTCGAATGGGCAACGACGCATCCGGATGCACTCGCGCAATCGGGGAAAACCATCGAAATCGTCAGCTCCCTTACCGGCATCAAGTGTGACAAGAACGGCGTGTCCGATCCGCAGACGGTCATTGTCCGGGCGAAAGCCTCCATGCGTCCCTTTACCCGGGAAGAGCTTATTACCTATGCCAAGGGCAGCGGTAACAAGACCATCCCCGATACGGCAGGCGGTATCAGTCTTGCAAACGGCGGACGCTCCTTCTATGACACCGGCAAGCCTCTGACGATTTCCGTCCAGGACGGGTTGGGAAGCGAACCCAAAGAGCTTTTGCGGTATGACACATGGGCGCACGTCCCCGACGAAGCCCTTCGCCCGTTTGTCTGCGGCGCCTTCGAGCCGGCTGTAACGAGGCTCGTCCAAAAGACTGCGACGCGGTAAGGGTGCTATAATCTCCGTATGGATTCCCAGGTTACCGCACTCATTAGAAAAGAAGCCAAACGACAGCGTGACGTGTTGGAAATGATCCCCTCGGAAAATTATGCCTCAAAAGACGTGCGGGCGGCCGTCGGTTCGGTCCTTATGAATAAGTATGCCGAAGGCCAGGTGGGCAAGCGGTATTACCAAGGTAACAGCGTTATCGACTCCGTTGAGCGCTTGTGTAAGGAGCGCGCGATCGCGGTCTTTGGGGTCAACCCCGACGTCTGGGGCGTCAACGTCCAGGCCTTATCAGGAAGCCCCGCGAATTTGGCGGTATATAACGGTATTCTCAATCCGGGGGATAAGATCATGGCGATGTTTTTGCCCGACGGCGGACATCTTTCTCACGGGTGGCAGCTTCCCGGCAAGAAACTCACCATCGTCTCCAAAATATGGAATATCGACTTTTACCACGTCGATCCCAAAACCCGCGTCTTTGACTACGACGCGATAGAAGCGCAAGCCAGAAAATCCAAGCCTAAGCTCCTCATTTCGGGCGGCACCGCGTATCCCCGGGAGATCGACCACAAACGGATGGGGATGATTGCCAAAAAAGTCGGCGGGTATTATATGGCGGATATCGCGCATGAAGCGGGACTCATCGCCGCGGGAGTCAACACATCGCCATTCCTGCACGCGGACGTGGTGACGATGACGACCCATAAGACATTGCGCGGCCCGCGAGGCGCCATCATATTCGCAAGGAAGCCCTTGATTGACCTTATTGACGCTTCCGTTTTCCCGAGCATCCAAGGGGGCCCTCATGAGCATACGATCGCCGGTATTGCCGTCGCACTGGGCGAGGCTATGAAGCCGTCGTTTGCCAGGTATGCCCGTCAGATCGTCGCAAACGCAAAAACGCTTGCCGAGGAATTCGAGAAAGCGGGGTACGATGTCGTCTCAGGCGGCACCGATAAACACCTCGTGCTTTTGGACATGCGTGAGTCCGGTGTGAATGCCTGGGTCGCCGCGTGGGCGTTGGAATACGCTGGAATTGTCGTCAACCGCAACACGGTCCCGTATGACACCGGCTCATCGGTATATCCCTCGGGAATCCGGATGGGGACTCCTGCCATTACGACCCGCGGCATGAAAGAAAAAGAGATGCACAGGATTGCGGCATGGATGCGTGAGGTATTTACGCTTGTAAAAGGATATTCCATGCCAGCGGAAAAAGAAGCGCGCATTGCGTTCATCGCAAAAACAAAGAAGGAATTATCCGCAAATAGAACTATCCGCAGAATTGCCAGGGAAGTGAAAGCGCTTGTGACGAAGTTCCCCGTGACCTAACTCCTGATTTCTTCGTTTCTAAACGCGTAAATGCTTTGACACCCGGCGTATAATACCTCACAAGTATTTATATTTGCGGTGTCTATGCATGCGGAAGATGACGATCTTGAATCGCGGTATAAACGGGTGTCGCTTCATAGAAGCGCGGTGGGTCACCGGCGCCGTGGGCTGGATTTTGGAGCAATGGCCCGCCACAGCCGTGATCGGGTGGTAGCATCGGGATTGTATGATGCGGCGAAGGATGAATTGGCGCTTGCGAAAACGGAATCACAGGAAGAAGGCCGGACCCGCCGCATCAGGTTTTTCCGTAACTAGTCTCACGCTTGCCGCTTTCCCGGCCATCGTGTATAATAGCCGTATTCCACACACTCGGGGGTATCTCTGAGAAGCAATTCTTTCCCGGGTGGCGGTTAAAGAGATACGCTTCTTTGACACCAAAGACGTCGTATCTTTGGTGTTTTTTTGTGTTGTGTGATTCTCGCGAAGGCGAGAATCAATGTTTACGTATTAATAAACCAAAACCGATCCCCGAATAAATCGGGGATGACAAGAAAGGATTTTATGAACGATATCACATTGGAGCAATTATTGGAGGCGGGTTGCCATTTCGGACATAAGGCGGAGCGATGGCATCCGAAGGCGTCGGAATTCATCTGGGCCGAGAAAGACGGGATCCACATCATTGACTTGGTGAAAACCAAAGCCGGCTTGGATGCCGCAACGGCATTCATCCATGAGCTTGCGGTAAACGGCGGGACCGTCATCTTTGTCGGTACCAAGCGCCAGGCGCGCGGGGTTGTCAAGGAAGCCGCCCAGAAGGCTGGCGCTAACTACCTTACCCAGCGTTGGATCGGAGGATTTTTGACCAACTGGGAGGGTGTCAACAAGAACATCAGGAAGATCAATACTATGATTGCCGACCAGACGAGCGGCGGGTGGAAGAAGTTCCCCAAGCACGAACAGACGAAGATGGCGCGTTACCTTTCACGACTTAACGTCGATTATGAAGGAGTACTGAGTCTTACCAACCTTCCGAAGGCGCTGTTTGTCGTGGACGTCAGGAAAGAACAGTCCGCGGTCAGGGAAGCCAGACGTCTGGGCATTCCGGTCATCGGCATGGTGGATACGAATGCGGATCCCTCCCTTATCGATTATGTCATTCCGGCAAACGACGACGCGGTCGGTTCCGTACAGTTGGTCGTGACGGCAGTCGCCGACGCGTATCAGGGTGGCCGCGAGAAAGCCGAGAAAGACGCTGCAAAGGCAGCAGAAATCGCAAAGCCGGAAGGTAAGCCCGTACCGGCAGTCAAGAGCGAGAAGGCACCGGAAGCTGCAAAACCGGAAGCGAAACCTGAAGCCATGAAGGCTGCGGCAACGGAAGAAAAGCCCGTGAAGAAACCGCGGGTGAAGAAAGAGAAAGCAATGGAAGCGAAGTAACGTTATACTATATACCTATGAACATTTCCCTTGATTTGCTCAAAAAGCTCCGTGCCGAGACATCCGCAGGCGTCTCGGATTGCAGGGTTGCGCTCGAAGATGCCGGCGGCGACTTTGAGAAAGCCAAAAAGCTTCTAATGGAGCGGGGCCTTGAGAAGGCGGCCAAAAAGGAAGGCAAAGAGACGTCCCAAGGTGTTGTCGAATCTTACATCCATGCCGGCGGCAAAGTCGGCGTATTGGTCGAGCTTCGGTGTGAGACGGATTTCGTGGCAAGGACCGATGAATTTAAGGCACTTGCCCACGAGATTTGCCTGCAGGTTGCAGCCATGAATCCCAAGGATGTTGCCGGACTTTTGGAAAGTCAGTATATCCGGGACGCTTCGCAAACGATTGCGGCGCTCGTCAAAGGCACGATTGCAAAAGTCGGGGAGAATATCACCGTTGCCCGTTTTACGAGAATGCAGCTCGGGGAATAAAACCTCAGCTTATCAGCGACGTGTCAACTTCGGAAACAAATTTTCAAAGACACGCTCGGTAACGCGTGTCGTGAAGCATGCAGTGCTTTTCATTCCTCGCTAAGTATACGTTTGCATATCGGGTATGACACAAATTATTGGGCAAACATATAATTGTCTTTGAAAACTTTTTCCTTCGTTGCCATTTTTTAATAAGGAGTTTTTGTCTTGACGATCGTCATCGCGTCGCGTAAGATACCAAGTACCAATGATCGACTCACTTCTTGCTGATACGCGTGACCGCATGAAAAAGGCAATCGAGGTTACCCGTACGGATCTTTCCTCAATCCGTTCCGGCAGAGCCACCCCCGCACTGGTCGAGAACATCGTAGTTGCAGTCTATGGCGGCACCCAGCACCTCAAGATTATGGAGCTTGCGACTATTAACGCCGCGGACACTAAAACCCTCGTCATCACGCCGTATGACCCGTCCATCATCGGGGAAATAGACCGCGGGCTACAGGCGGCCAATGTCGGTCTAAGCCCGAACGTCGACGGCGAGCTTATCCGTATTTCCTTACCGCCGCTTTCCGAAGAACGCAGGCAGGAATACATCAAGCTAGCCAAAGTGAAGCTTGAGGCGGGGAAGGTAATGGTCCGGCAGGTGCGCCACGATGCCATGAAGGAATTGGGTGTCGCGCTCACGGACAAGGAAATCGGAGAAGACGAGAAGAAGGCCGGCGAAAAGAAAGTGCAGGAACTGACCGACGAGATGATCGCGGAAATAGACACGATGGGTACCAAGAAGGAAGAAGAGCTGCTTCAAGTCTAATCCACATGCTACTTACTGCCATCACATTCCTCGTCATTTTGACTGTATTAGTCCTCATCCATGAACTGGGACATTTTACGATCGCGAAATTGATTGGCGTGCATGTCGAGGAATTCGGGCTAGGCTTGCCCCCCAGGATTTGGGGCAAAAGGTTCGGTCGTACGATCTATTCGATCAACTCGCTTCCCATCGGCGGATTCGTCCGGCTCGCCGGGGAAGATGCCGAAAGCACGGAGCAGCACAAGGCTAAAAACATGAAGCTTAAGGAATATTTCTGGGCCCGAAGCAAGAAGGAGCGAGCCGCCATCCTGGTTGCCGGAGTATTCATGAATTTTGCGATGGCAGTTGCGATTACCGCGGGGCTCCTGATGTACGGCGTGCGGGAGCCGTCGGGCAAAGTGCATGTCGAACGAATTTCGGCAGGCAGTCCCGCAGAGAAGGCCGGGCTCAAAAACGGGGACGTGCTCGTCTCGATATCTTCAACCGAGAAATACGTGAAGCTCACTACCCCGGACGAGTTGATCACGTTTGTTAACGACCACAAAGGGAAAGACGTATCGTTTGTCGTGAACCGGCAGGGGGAGCAGCTGAGCGTTACTGCCATTCCCCGTACGGAAGTCCCCAAAGGGGAAGGCCCCTTGGGGGTTGCGATTTCCGACCTCGAGCTCAAAAAGTACCCGGTATCGGAGGCACCCGGCAAGGCACTCACGATCAACATCACCCGGGCACGGGACATGCTGGTCGGTTTGGGGGAAACCGTATGGAAGCTTATCACGTTCCAAAAGCTGACGGCCGATGTCGCCGGTCCCATCGGGATTGCCCAAGTTACGGGTCAGGCGGTCAAATTCGGGTGGGCGGCAGTCCTCGAATTTGCAAGCATCCTTTCTCTGAACCTAGCCGTCCTTAATGTGCTTCCCATTCCGGCGCTTGACGGGGGAAGGCTTGCATTCGTGTTTCTCGAGAAAATCCTCGGGAAGAAGGTCCGGCCGGCATTTGAGAAATCCACACACCAGATCGGGATGATCATACTTTTGGGGCTTATCTTCCTGGTGTCGATCAACGACATCCTGCGGCTCGTCCGCGGCGGATGAGACTTGACACTATAGGCCAGAAGGAGTAGAGTATCCGTATGGAATCACGTGCAGAGATGCGGCCACGACCCCAGGGGTCCGTTGCCGAACGCATACGAAAAAAGAGCACCTGGATGGAACGGACGTTCCGTCCGGCGTCTTCAGCTTCGGAAGAAGCCTTCCGCTTGATCATCGCCGTTTTACCTCCCGGAGACATGAAACGGTCCATGGAAACTGTGTTGCCGCAACTTAAGGATCTCCTCAAAACCCAGGATCGGGAGCTTGTTATCGGTACGTTTTTGCAGAGGGCGATTTCATCTGTCGTGTTCGGTGTGTGGGGAGGCATCGGCGGGGCATTCCTTGACCCGACAATGACCGGCATAGGGCCTGCCATCGGTGCAGCGACCGGCGTCGGTACCGCGTTCGCCATCCCGTCCGCATCGCAAACGGAACGCGCGCGCATTGCGGTTGCCGCCAAGCAGCAGGAGATGATGCTCCGGACTTCCGGCGGCAGGGAAGCCGCAAAAGTGTTTGATTCCAAACGGGTAGATCAGATCACCCAGGCGATTCTTTGGGGAACCGGTGCACAAGGCGGAGCCGGAGGCGTCCTCGGTCAGGCCGCTAACCCCATGACGTAACCCCGGACTGTCGAGTTGACACTCGCCCCTTTGATTTCGTACTCTGGAGAAAGTGAACAAGATAGTTGACTATCTTACGTACGGATTTATTCTTCTGTTTGCCGGTCCCACGGTCATGATTATGGCTTCCTGGAATACGCTGCCCGGGGATTCGATGTACGGCGTCAAGCGGGCCAGTGAACAGATGTTGCTTGCTATTGCCGCCCCGTCATTTGAAACGCAAACGTCCCTCAACGCGCAGTATACGAAACGCCGCCTGGCTGAAGCGAAAATCCTGCTTGCCAACCGCCAGTCAACCGAAGGGCTATCCCAGCTCTCCCAACAGGTATTGGCCACCAAGGCGATGATCGAGAACTCACCGGACCGGGGGAAACGCCAGGAGGCAGCCAAACAGTATCTCGCGACCCTTCGGGATGTGTCGCTTGAGCTTAAGAGCCAGAAGATCAGAAAAACGGGAACGCTCGCCGCGATCCAGCCGATATCGACGTCGCGTAGAGCGACCCGGACGGTCGTCGTGCAGAATAACGCGCAGCTTGAAAAGCAATTGGATCAGACGACCCGGTTAATAGATCAGTTGCGTAACGACCTGCAGTCCCAAGCAGGAAGCCAGCAGAACCAGCAGCTCCTCGCACAACTTACGACCCAGCAGCGGACATTAAGCTCACTACAGTCGCAGCTTACGCAGGCGACGTCACAGAACGACCAGCAGGCGGCAGCCCTTCAAGCACAGATCCAGGCGCAGATCTTGGAACAAGTCGCCCAGATCCAGGAGATAGAGACGCAGGCAGCGCCCCAAGCAACACCGACGCAAGCACCCACAGAACCAGTAAACGATCCGACACCTCCAAGCTCCATCGATGACACCGATGACCAGATTGACGACGTCATCGATGAACTTGAGGAGATAGCCGAGAACGCGGACGTTCCGCCGCCCCAACCGACTCCCGAGCCCACACCGCAGCCTACTCCAACACCCGGCAGCCAACAGCAACTCCAGAATGCGTTTGATAACAATAATCAGGAGAACGGCGGACAGCAGAATAACCGGGGGAATGGAAACGGGAACAACAACGGCAACAATGACAACAACGACAATTCCGACAACAATCAGAATAATTAGCCCGAGTTGACAGGACAGCTGCCCGTGACGTATGCTTTGGCAAGTGTAGGAAACGCGTATGAGTCCTGCCACCGAACAGGACCAGCGGCTCCGCTAAGAACGGAGACGGATTGCCCGTAACAGCAGCAACGAGAACAAAGTAAGGTGGTACCGCGAGCACACCCTCGCCCTTACACGTTAGATTAACTAACGTGTGTGGGGGAGGGTTTTTGATGCACTTGGTTAATGAGCGAATTCAAATTCGCGAATTTATCCAAGGCACATGGTTTGCGCCGCGAAGCGGTTTTCGCGAAGCGAAATTGTTTTATTGGCAAACCATTTTGGCGAAAGGAGCATATGGCAACATACGATGACTTTACGAAATTAGATATCCGCGTTGGTACTATTATTGCCGTTGACGATTTTCCGGAGGCCCGGAAACCGGCATATAAACTTACGATCGACTTTGGCGGCGAAATTGGCCAGAAACGCTCAAGCGCGCAATTAGTCACGCACTATAAAAAAGAAGAGCTGGTCGGTAAAAAAGTGCTTGGAGTCGTGAATTTCCCTCCACGCCAGATCGGACCGTTTATCAGCGAAGTTCTGACGCTCGGCGTTCCTGACGGCAGCCATGAGTGTGTCTTGATAGTTCCCGACAAAGATGCTGCAATAGTCGGAGGAAGGCTCTACTAATTATGAAACAATCATTCGAAAAGAAGGAACTCAAAAAGAAATCCGAACATCTCTCGGACTGGTATACGGATGTGGTCCTCAAAGCCCAGCTTGCGGATTATTCGCCCGTGCCGGGAGCGATGGTGATCAGGCCGTACGGATACGCCATCTGGGAGCATGTCCAGCGGATAATGGACCGGCTTATGAAAGCCGCCGGTCTTGAGAACGCGTATTTTCCGTTGTTTATCCCGCATTCCCTGCTCGACAAGGAAAAAGAGCATGTGGAGGGTTTTTCGCCCGAACTGGCAATCGTGACGGTCGGCGGCGGCGAGAAGCTCAAGGACCCCCTTGTCGTCCGTCCGACATCGGAAACCATCATGTACGAGATGTACAAGAAATGGATCCAGAGCTGGCGGGACCTTCCCGTCCTTATCAACCAGTGGAACAACGTCATCCGGTGGGAAAAAAGGACCTATCTTTTCCTGCGGACCATGGAGTTTCTCTGGCACGAAGCCCATACGGCCCACGAAACGGAAAAGGAAGCCGTAGAGATGTGCCTTACGGCCCAGGAGTGGTACAGGAACATTTATGAGGAATACTTTGCGATTCCTTCCTACGTCGGTACGAAGAGTAAGTCCGAGAAGTTCGCCGGTGCGAAGGATACGTACACCGTGGAGCTCCTGATGCCTGACGGGAAAGTGCTGCAGGGGGCAACAAGCCATAATCTCGCGCAGAATTTTTCCAAGCCGTTTGATATCGCGTTCCAGAACCGGGAAGGGAAGCTCGATCACGTGTGGCAGACTTCATATGCGATCACGACCCGCTCCATCGGGGCATTGGTGCTCGTTCACGGGGACGACAACGGGCTTATCGTCCCTCCCAAGATCGCGCCGATACAAGTCGTCATCATGCCAATTCTCAAGAAGGGGGTCGACGGGAACCTGACCCACGCGTACTGCACGGAGATCAAGGAGGCGCTGGATAATGCGGGCATCAGAAGTAAGCTCGATATGCGCGATGAGCCGAGTGTCGGGCGGCGCTTCAACGAATGGGAAGTAAAGGGCGTCCCGGTCCGTTTCGAGGTTGGGGAAAAGGAGTATAAGGAGTCGACGGTCACGATCGCACGGAGGGACACCGGAGAAAAGAATACCGTCACGAGGACGGATATGCTGGTCGTAATCGAGAAGCTCCTCAAAGACATCCAGACGGCGCTCCTGGCAAGAGCGGAAGCGCATCTTAAACAGAACACCCATGAGGCCGGTTCGTTTGAGGAGTTTACGAAGATCATGCAAACGACCCGCGGATTCATCCGGGCATTCTGGTGTGAGGAAGCCTCCTGCGAGGCAGCGATCAAGGAAAAAACGAAAGCCAATACGCGGTGCCTTTCACTCAATCCCGAAACCGGAAAGGGGACGTGTGTCCATTGCGGCAAGCCTGCAACCCATAAATGGCTTTTTGGACAAAGTTACTAGCTCGCCGTCTTCATGGTAAAATAATCTGATGAAGACGATCGTTACCCATATCGGGCCGGATCTGGATGCCATTACGTCAACGTGGCTAGCCAAAACATTCCTTCCGGGTTGGGAGGAAGCTTCCATGGCCTTCGTGCCGGCAGGTACCACCCTTAACAAAATGGATCCTGATAGCGATCCGGACATTCTCCATGTCGATACGGGATTCGGGAAGTTCGACCACCACCAGACGGACGCGGACACCTGCGCGAGCGTCCTCGTATATGAAGAAATAAAAAGGACGCAAGGTGAGGACCCGGTGCTTGAGCGATTGGTCAAAGTGGTCAACGACGTCGATCATTTCCGCGAAGTGTTTTACCCCGAGGCTTCCGCTGACTACTGGGAATTCTGGATCGTCGGTCAGATCGACGGATGGCGTCTTATCCACGCGGAGAATCCCATCAAGATCATGGAGCTTGGTTTTGCCTCGCTCGACGGCATTTACAAAGTGCTGTTAAACAAGCTCTGGGCCGAGAAAGAACTTGAAAACGCCATCACCTTTGAAACCAAATGGGGCAAGGGGATGGGATTGGAGACGATTAACGACGAGGTCATCCATCAGGCCCAGAAGCGGGGTATCGCCGTCGTCATCCGCAAGGATCCGAAGAAGGGATATGTCCGCATCAAGACGCTTCCCAAGCCGGAAATTGATCTTTCTACCCTGTATGAACGCCTGAAAGCCGACGAGCCCGACGCAACATGGTTTCTTCATGCGTCACGGCATATGGTGTTAAACGGGAGCGCAAAAAACCCGGATATGAAACCCAGCACAAGACCGTTACAGGCATTAGTGGATGTCATCAAGGAGGTATGTAACTGATTTTGTCATTCCCGCGCAGGCGGGAATCGGTATTCATTTTATGAGAGAAACCAAAACCGATCCCCGAACAGGTCGGGGATGACATATAGTATAAAGGAGGTGTGCGCATGAACGACTGTATCTTCTGCAAATTACTTCGTAAGGAAATGCCGTCCTACCCAGTCTACGAGGATGAACACACATTTGCGTTCATCGACATATTCGGTGCAACGGACGGCCATGTCTGCGTTATCCACAAGCGTCACGAGCCCAAGATGACCGGGTTATCCGATGAAGAGGTACAGGATTTGTTTGTCGCAGTGAAAAAGGTCGCTCTCGCCATTGAGAAGGCCTACCGGACGGAAATACTGACAATCGGCATCAATCACGGGGAACCCGCGGGAGTCAAACATATCCACGTCCATATTATGCCTCGCTATGAAGGGGACGGAGGTGGTATAATACAGTCGCTTCCCGCAAAGATTTTGAGCGATAAGGATTTCCCAGCGGTGGCTGAAAAGATCAAATCACACATCGGAAAGTGAGGTGTTTTTCTTTTTATGGTATTTGTCAAAGCACAACCAGGCGACACATCTGACGCGTTAATCAGAAAATTCATGCGAAAGGTCCTTAACGAGGGCATTTTGCAGGATCTCAAAAAGCGCGAGCACTACGTGAAGCCCGCAGAAAAGCGGAAAGAGGCGAAGAAAGAGCTCGCCCGCAGAATGCGCAGGAACAGAAAATTAGCTAGGGGCTAACCTTATGCTTTTGGATGACCTCCGAGCCAAACTCGCAACCTCGATGAAGGCACACGACGCCGTAACGGTAGAAACCGTCCGGTTCCTTCTTGCTGCGGTTAGAAATGTCGCTATCGCCAAATATGGTGCGGAGGGCGAAGCGAAGATTACGGATGCCGATGTCCTTGATGTCGTTAAAAAACAGGTCAAGACGCATAAGGAATCCATAGAGGCGTTTTCCAAGGCGGGCAGAACCGAACTTGCCGATAGCGAGAAGGCGCAGCTAGCGGTCCTGGAGGGGTATCTGCCGAAAGAAATGTCCGACGAGTCACTCACGGCCTTGCTCATGCCCGTTGCCGCTGCCGGGGGTGATTTCGGCCCGATGATGGGTAAGGCAATGGCGGCTGTGCGCGGCCAAGCGGACGGCGGCAGGGTTATGGCAACCCTAAAAAAGCTTCTTTCCAAAACGGGGTAATTCGTTCATAATACCCTACAATACGCCAGCCTTAAGCTATGGTAACCGTTCTCTTTCAAACCGAATCCCATTTCCCCGTCAAAAAAGCCACCATCACCGACGCGATCACGGCGTCGCTTGAGAGCAGGATCAAAAGCGATGCGGAAGTCAGCGTCATTATCGTGGGCGACCGGCGGATGAAACACCTTAACTCGGCATATAGGAGTCTTGACTCGACAACAGACGTGTTGTCGTTTCCGCAACATGATCCATCGCAACCTAATAAGCCCTTCGTGGACGCGCCGGACGGGGTGCTGCGGTTGGGGGATATCGTCGTTTCCTATCCCCAAGCCGTCAAGGAAGCATCCGAGGAAAACAAAATGGTTGACGATAAGATCGTGGAGCTTGTTCTCCATGGGTTAGAACACCTGTTGGGCAATCACCACGAGGAGTAAACTATGTCTCGAGACAAAACCTGCGGTTTTTTCTCGACGCGGCGGCAGGCAAAGCCTGCGGAAAACCGCCGCTGCTCTTTTTCCCTATTTGTTTTATATAATCGTGGTACGTATTTATGGCTGTGATAGAGAGTAGCCCAGTGCAACTGCCACTGCCACACCCGCTTCGGATCAGTATCCCCGGACAATACGCAGGGATTCGCCAGTGGAAAGCGAGGGGATTTGGTACGGTTCCGAGTCCATACCCCTTTATCTCATCCATGAAGGCACGCCGGCACCCGTCGTGCTTCGGTCGATTTTACGGACGTATCCTCAAATCGCCCGGGTCACGACGGCGACAATGCATGTGGATTCTGATGACGCACCCGTCCGTTTTAAGGACACCGTGGTCCGACATGCGACGGAAGGGAATCTCCGTAAAAAATCCGAACATCTGCGCGGCGTCGAGGGCTGGAACAGGAACACCCTTGCTCTTGGTTTACTGTCGCGTGTCCGGTTGAGACGGAATGAAACCGCACATATCCCCATGATGCGCTTTTTTGGCAATGATCCCGGTCCTATCGGAGAGCGGATTTTTCAGGAGTTTCCCGGGTTCGTTTTCGATGACGGGGTTGAGGGTTTCCGCCCGGTGCATTATTTCTTGGGTGCGACGATTATGCCATGGGACCGCTGGCATCGGTTCCTGGGGATTTGTGAAGCCATGCCGGGAGCTGACACTGCGTTCGTCCGGCGAGCGCTCCGGGACGGAACCGGCGTCGTACGGCTTTTCTCGACGGAACGGAAAAGCATATCACCGCAGGTGGTTGCGATGCATGTGGGGTAGGTGGCATACTTGTTTTTTATCCCGTGATCCGTTAGGGTGCATGTAGAAACTATGTCGTTTTATAGAATTTACCGGCCGCAGGTTATAGAGGAAATCGATAACACGGCTGTCCGGGATCAGCTCCTTTCACTTCTTACGAAAGACCGCAAAGACCTTCCGCATGCATACTTTTTTACCGGGCCAAAAGGGACGGGAAAAACGACCGCCGCCCGGGTGATTGCGAAACTCTTCAACTGTATCAAGATGACGAAATCCGGACCGTGCGGTACGTGCGAGCAGTGCACATCCATTGCAAAAGGGTCAAACCTTGATGTCATCGAGATGGACGCCGCAAGTAACCGCGGCATAGACGAAATCCGGGCGCTCCGGGACCGCATCAACCTTTCACCCGTCGCATCCTTCTACACGGTGTATATCATCGATGAAGTGCACATGTTGACCACGGAAGCCTTCAACGCGCTCCTTAAGACGCTTGAGGAGCCCCCTCCTCATGCCGTATTCATCCTTGCGACCACGGACGCGCATAAGGTGCCTCCGACCATCACCTCCCGGTGCCTGATCATCAGATTTGCCAAAGCCGGAGAATCAGAGCTTTTGCATGCCCTCAAAAGGATCGCTGCGGCGGAGAAGATTGCCATCACCGATGCGGCAATTTTGCGTATTGCCCGGGCTTCGGACGGAGCCTTCCGTGACGCGGTGAAGTTTCTTGAGCAAGTGAGCTTTCAGGGGGGCTCCCTTGATGTTGCCGATATAGACAACGCATTATCCTTAGCCGCCACCGATACCGTCTCCGAGTTTGTCGCCCTTCTGGGAGGTGAGCGTGCATCGCTCCCGGACGCCCTCACCATGATCGCGAAACTTTCATCCCAGGGAACCGACACCCGCGCATTTATCACCGATGTACTAAATTATCTTCATGTAAATCTCCTGGGATCCATCCAGAACGGAACTCCGCTTCATTTGGGTACGAGAGCGCGTACGGAGGTTGCAATACGAGCTCTAACCCGTGCGTATCAGGATACCAGGCTGAGTCCGGTGCCTGAGCTTCCTCTGGAGCTTGCTGTCATGGACATATTTGAAGAGTCCGGCGGGGAGCAGCACGCTCCTTCCCGCGCGGCAGAGAGTAAGGACCATTCCGACCAGCCGAAAGAGGCGCCCGTGGCACGGGTGGCAGCACCGCCGGTTCAGAAATCCGAGGAGCCGGCATACGTGTCGCTGGGATTACTGACACTCGAAAAGCTAGTCGAGCATTGGCCGGATTTCATCGCAGCAACGAAACCCAACAATCATTCGGTAGCCGGAGTTTTGAGATCCTCTAGACCTAAAAGCGTTGAGAATGGTATAGTGGTCATCGAAGCGTTCTACAAATTCCACCAGGAGAAACTTGCGGACATCGCAACACGCCAGGTACTTTCCGATGTCCTCAAGAAGCTTTTCGGTGAGAAGGTCAAAGTAGAAATCGTCTTGGGGAAAAAATGATAGTAAAGGAGGTCCTATGTTTAATCCATTCAAAGCATTAGGTGACGTCAACGCGATGCGGAAGCAGGCCATGCAGATCCAGCAAGCGTTGGAAGCGGAAGAATTCGAGATTACAAAAGGGAATGTCCGCATCGTCATTTCCGGCAATCAGAACGTGCGGGTCGTGGAAATCGACGGCGTTCCTAACGAAGACGTGAAAGCCGCACTCAACGAAGCAATAAAAAAGAGCCAGCAGGCCGCGGCGATGAAATTGGCGGAAATCTCCAAGAATTTCCAGCAATAACGCTCACTCACCATGAAGGAAGTCGTTACCGGTTCGGTAGGGTATGACTACATCATGAATTTTAACGGTCGATTTTCAGACCGTATCATGCCGGATAAGCTCCATCAGATCTCCTTGTCATTCTTAGCGGACCGGCTCTCGAAGAATTTGGGCGGAACTGCCGGCAATCTCGCATACACCCTCAAGCTTCTGGGGATGGATCCGCTTATCGTCTCGACGGCGGGCAATGATTTTTCCGAATACCAGGAGTTTTTGTCCAAGCACGGCATTTCATCTCAAGGAATACGGATAGCTCCGGGAGAGCCGAGCGGTTCCTACCATGTCATTACGGATAAGGATGACAATCAGATTGGGGCGTATTACGTGGGGGCGGTCAAATTCAACAAGGAGCTTTCCGTCACCGGCGAGGGCAAGCCGGGATTCGTCGTCATTGGTCCGAACGATCCCGAAGCGATGAAAAAATACGTAGATGAATGTATCTCGGGGAGGGTGCCGTATTTGTATGATCCCGCATTCCAGATTGCCAATTTTACGCCTGAGGAACTGAAAAAAGGCGTGGAAGGAGCGGAGCTTCTGATCGGTAACGACTATGAAATCGCCCTCATCGAACAGCAATTGGGGATATCGCACGAAGAACTTATCCTGATGGGGCCCAAGGCCGTCATAACAACACTTGGAGGGAAAGGTGCCATCATCGAAACGCGCCGTGATGCGATCCACGTGAACGCGGCAAAACCAAAAAAGGTTTCCGATCCGACCGGCGCCGGAGATGCGTTTCGAGGCGGGTTCCTTGCCGGGTATCTAAGGGGTTTTGACCTTGCCGTTTGCGGGCAGATGGGGGCTGTCGCCGCCGTGTATACCGTTGAAAAGTACGGAACGGTAACGCACCACTACACGCTCGAGGAGTTTAGGACGCGGTACAAGGAAAATTACGGCACTCCGTTGCCGTTCTAATATGGAATTAGGAACGGTAGTAAAGACATTTACCAGCAAAAAGGGAAACACTGTCGTCATCCGCTATCCCAAGGAAGACGATTTCCACGCCATTTGGGGATTTGCGTGCGGGCTTGCCGATGAGGACACGTTTGTGGGATTGAACAAAGCGCCGACCGAAGCGGAAGAAACCGTGTGGTTTAGGGAGCAGCAGGAAAAGATCAGGAAGGACGAGGTCATACATCTTGAGGTGTTCGTGAACGGGTCGTATGCAGGTAACGGCAGGGTGGAGCGGGGGAAATACCGAAGAAGCCACGTCGGGAATATCGGGATTGCGCTCGCACCCCCGTTCCGATCGGAGGGTATCGGTACGGAACTCATGCAGGCACTGATAGGCGAAGCCAAACGGCTTACGCTGCGATTGCTTGTGCTTTCCTGTTTCGAGAATAATGCACCCGCGCTTCACTTGTACGAAAAATTGGGATTCGTACGAAGCGGAACGACGCCCGGGGCGATCGCGTTTAAGGGTGAGTATACCGGCGAAGTGCATTATTACCTGCCCCTGACATAGTTTCTGTAGGAATCCAGCCTATAATTTTTCCAAAACACATAATTATGTAACAAAAACCTGCCTCCGTTTATACGGAAAAAGGCTTGACGTGATAATCCCAATACGATATTACTCACATATTGTTTTTATTTAAGGAGGTGCATATGGCAAAACAAGCGCTCTATGACATAAAGGATCCCAAGCTCGCAGAGGAGGGGAAAAAGAAAATCGAATGGGCCGGGCAGAACATGCCCGTAACGAAGCTGATCACGGAAGAATTCCGGGCGACGAAGCCCTTAAAAGGGATTACGATCGGTGCATGTCTTCACGTAACGAGTGAGACGGCGAATCTTGTTCTTGCCTATGTCGCGGGCGGTGCCAAAGTCGCGCTTTGCGCAAGCAACCCGTTGTCCACGCAGGACATGGTAGCCGCGTCATTAGTCGTCGATTACGGCGTGCCGGTGTTTGCCATACACGGGGAAGACAGGAAAACCTATTACAAACACTTAAACCAGGTCCTCGATTTTCATCCCCAGCTTACGGCAGACGACGGAGCTGACCTGGTCAACTTACTTCATACGGAACGAACCAAACAGATTCCCGAAATTATCGGCAGCGCGGAAGAAACGACGACCGGGGTGATCAGGCTCAAGGCCATGGCCCAGCAGAAGGCGCTCAAGTTGCCTGTCCTTGCCGTCAACGACAGCGACACTAAGCATATGTTCGACAATCAGTACGGTACGGGCCAGTCCACGGTTGACGGCATCGTCAGGGCTACCAACGTGCTCCTTGCCGGAAAGCGGGTGGTGGTGTGCGGATACGGTTGGTGCGGACGGGGGATAGCCAATCGCATGCGCGGTATGGGAGCCCACGTAACCGTCGTGGAAATCGATCCGGTCAAAGCGCTCGAAGCGGTTATGGACGGGTTTTCCATAGACCAGATCGGCAGGGCTTCCCGGTACGGCGATATATTCGTGACGGCAACCGGCAATAAGCAGGTCATTACGCTATCTCATATGAAGCGGATGAAGGATGGCGCTATCATCGCCAACAGTGGTCACTTTAACGTTGAATTTGATTATGACGGTCTTGCAAAAGCCGCGAAAAAGTCACGGATGATTCGGCATTCGCTTGAGGAATTGACCCTTCCCTCGGGGAGGCGTATCTATGCGCTGGGTGAGGGAAGACTGGTAAACCTTGTCGCTGCCGAGGGGCATCCTGCGGAAGTCATGGACCTATCGTTTGCCAACCAGGCGCTGGCAGCGGCCTGGTTTGTGAAACGCCGGGGCACGCTTCAGCCGAAAGTGTATATGCTCAATAAGGAAATAGACCGCAGGGTTGCACGGCTTAAGCTGCGGGCGATGGGCATGCGCTTTGACCGTCTTACGCCTGTCCAGCGTAAATACCTGAAAACCTGGCAGGAAGGCACCTGAGCCAGCGAAGTGATATAATCCGATATAGTTATGGACGCAGCTGAGCTGACACGTAGGCGCGCCTTACTACACCTTAGGCGCCAGGGTATCGACCTGCATGAGGCGGCCTCGGTGAGTGAAAGAAAGCCGGCGGATTGCTGGGCATTGACCGACCTTTCGCTTGATATTATCGTTGCCGAACATTCGCGTTCAAGCAGGAGGCTCGCCAAGCAGAGAGCGGAGCGACGCTTCGATGAACATCGTCGGGCTGAGCATTCGCATAGGGGAAGGTCGTAATATGGCCAGGCGGGACGAAGTTGATAATGGAAAACCGCGTGACTGGCTCATGCCCGTGGGTAGGCGACGTGGCAGAAGAGTTCGCCAGTCCGACAGCGATACAAGGCTTCCGAAGCTTAACCGGGAGCAACAGAAGCTACTCGATTCGCTGTGTAAGCAGGAAGAGGAGCGGACGAAAGCAGATGATGACTTTGGAACTGATTACTAGTGTAAGTTCGTCAAATTCCGCGTGTTTCCTTCTCCGGTTACGACTACTATACTATTGTCCTATGCCATCAAACCCTTCCGTTTCCGAGCGTTTGCAAAAAGTCCCGGCTAGCCCCATCCGGAAGCTCGTTCCCTTTGCCGATGCTGCCAAGAAGGAAGGCATTACCGTTTATCACCTTAATATCGGCGACCCCGATATCAAAACGCCCGACGTAATGGTCGATGTATTACGGAATTGGGATAGGAATCCCATCGGGTATGCCAATTCCAAGGGGGAAGCTGAGCTTTTGGAATCTCTCAAGCGGTATTACCACGGCGCGGGATTCCCTTTTATTGAGACGAAGGATATTCAGGTAACGGTTGGCGGCTCCGAGGCGATCTCCTGGGCGATGTATGCTACCTGCGAACCCGGCGACGAAATCATTGTTTTTGAACCTTTTTACACCAACTACAACACGTATGCCGTGGTGAACGGCGTTACGTTGGTTCCCGTGCTGACCACCGCAGAAAACGGATTCCATATGCCGCCGAAGGCGGAAATCGAGAAGAAGATTACACCGCGGACGAAAGCAATCCTTATTTGTACCCCGAACAATCCGACGGGCACGGTCTATACGAAAGAGGAGATCACGATGCTTGTTGAAATCAGCAAGGAGCACGGGCTCTTTCTGTTGTCGGACGAAGTGTACCGTGAGTACGCCTACGACGGGAAAAAACAGACGTCGCTTATGAGCTACATGCAGGAGATACCCGACCGGGCAATCATGCTCGACAGCCTTTCCAAGCGGTATAGCGCATGCGGGATCCGGATCGGTACCCTGGTTTCCCTGAATCCGGATGTTATGGCCGGTGTCCTTCGTATCGGGCAGGGACGGCTTTCTGCGGGACTTGTTGACCAGGCAATAGCCGCCCGGCTTACGGAAGTTCCCGCGTCCTACCTTACCGGCGTGTATGAGGAATACGCCAAACGCAGGGACGTGCTGTACGAAGGACTCAAGGCGATTCCCGGTGTTGTTATCCCGAAGCCCGAGGGGGCGTTCTATACCATCGTCGGTCTCCCGGTTACCGACGCCGAACATTTCTGCCAGTGGTTGCTCACGGACTTCCGGGACAAGAACGAAACGGTCATGGTAGCGCCTGCCGCGGGGTTTTACGCAACGCCTGGCCGCGGAAAAAACGAGGTCCGCATCGCGTACGTGCTGAATACGGATGCGATCGCACGTTCTATCGAGATTCTCAGAAAGGCACTTACTGCGTATGCAAAAGGCTAATAAGCTTGTCCTCTTCGATATCGACGGGACGCTCATAACAACGACCAGGGAGAGTGTCGCTCATTGGAAAACGCGCGTGTCGGAAGTATTCCGCGAAGTATACGGAAAGGAACTCGATCCTACATTCGACCTGTCCGTCGTAAACGGCAAGGTAGAACGGCGGTATTTCCGGGAAATAGCCCAAATGCTGGGAGTCCCTGAGCACGAATTTACGGAGAAGTTCGGCGTTGCCTCGGAATTGTTCCACGTAAAGCTCCGGCGTATGATCTCGTCGGGTGAAGTGACGTTTACCAGGATAGAGGACGCCTACACGTTCGTTGCTTCCTTAACCGGCGGCGCGCATCACCGCGTCGGTTTAATAACCGGAAATATAGAGAAAAACGCGTGGTTGAAGCTCACGTCTGCTGATTTTGCGACACCGTTCGAAACCGGCGGATTCGGGGATGAAATAGAAGACCGCGGGGCACTGGTCCTTGCGGCAATCGAGCGAGCCAATGCCCATTTCGGCACGTCGTTTCTCGTTACCGATACGGTCGTCGTCGGGGACACGGTCCACGATATTGCCGCGGCAAAACATGCGGGCGCGTATTCCATCGGGGTTACGACGGGACTTACGGACTCTTTCGACCATCTCGCTTCCGCAGGCGCGGACCTCGTCGTACGGACGCTGATGGACCGCAGGGTTTTGGCACTGTTCTAGTATGAACGCACAGACACGGCACGCATTATCCCAGAAGCTCGTCATCTTCGACATTGACGGGACGCTTATCCGTGTCCGGCGGCTTACCGACAATTTGGCGCGGTTCCGCGTAAGCCTGAAAAAAGTATTCGGTGTCGACATCGGGGAGTTAACAAGAGACCGCTGGCAGGAGTCCGGGTATAACGGCATGGGAGACCGGTATATTTTGTGGGATCTTGTGAAGGATCTGGGTGTTTCGCGGGATGCGTTTCTCGACCGCATCGGCGAGGTCGGGGATGCATTTGCGGATTATCTGGAAGGAATTCAGTCAGGAGGCCCGTCATACGAGGCGATCCCGGAAGCAAGGCTGCTGCTTGAGAAGGTTATTGCCGCCGATCATCTTTCAGAGGGGGTACTCACCGGAAATTTGGGGGCATCGGCAACGTGGAAACTTCACAATGCGGGATTACCGGATTTTGCGTTCGGCGTGTATGGTCACGAAGCGGATGCCCGTGACGACCTGGCGCGGTTGCTTATCCGTAAGGCCGAAATATTTTTCGGTCGCTCGGTACGCGCCGCCGACGTTGTTATCATCGGCGATACGATCCATGATGTGCGGTGCGCGAAAGCGATCGGAGCAAAAGTCATTATCGTACGGACCGGATGGAACGTTCCCTATGATGAGATACGAGACGCCTCGCCCGACCTTCTTGTTGACTCGCTTATGGACGAGCGGGTAATTACCTTGTTAGGATTGAGGTAACATGAAACTCTTTTCCGGCACGTCAAACCAGCCGCTTTCCGAATCCGTCGCCGGCAAGCTCGGGATACCGCTTGGACATGTCGAAATCACCCGGTTTATCGATAACGAATGCCGCGTGTTCGTCAAAGAAAGCGTATCCGGGGAAGACGTATTCGTCCTGCAATCACTTTCCGAGGTAGCGGACCAGAATCTGGTCGAACTGTGTTTGCTTGGTAGCGCACTCAAGGATCTGGGGGCCAGGAGGGTAACGGGGGTTATTCCCTGGATGGGGTACAGCAAACAGGACAAGGCCTTTCGGAAGGGTGAGGCCATCTCCATGCAGCTGGTCGCGAAATTCATCGAGGTTGCAGGATTTGACGCGGTGATCACGTCCGAGCTTCATTCCCCGAATGTCCTCGAATATTTCCATATCCCGGTGACGGAAGTGTCTACACACCAGCTTTTGTATGCGGCACTCAGGAAAAAGGATGTGGTTGTGGTATCGCCCGATAAGGGCGGCAAATCCAGGTCGGAGCTTTTTGCCAGGGCCATTGGGGCGCGCATCGTCTACTTGGAGAAATCCCGGGATACCCAAAACGGGACGGTGTCCGTAACCGGGATTGACGGCGATGTGCACGGAGCTCCCGTCGTCATTTTCGACGACATCATCAATACGGGGGAAACGGCGGTCAAAACAAGCCGGTTCGTAAAATCGAAGGGGGCGACGTCGGTCGACTTTTTAGCAACGCACGCCGTGCTCGCCGGTGAGGCAAGTGCGCTGCTTTCCGAAAGCGACATTGACATGGTCATCGTAACTGATACGATACATATTCCGAAACGGAAAATGTTTGATACATTGACCGTAATCTCCATTGCCGATGAGCTTGCTACCCAAATCACTGACGCGTCTCATTGAGTCGTTTGAACGGCTTCCCGGCGTGGGTCCAAAAACCGCCCAGCGGCTGGCATTTTACCTCCTTCATGTACCCCAGACGGAGCTTGACCTGTTTGCCGACAGCCTGACGAATCTTAAAAGGCATACGGTGCTTTGTTCAATTTGCAAGAATGTCACCGAGAAGGATCCCTGTTCTATCTGCAGTAATCCCGGAAGAGACCAGGGAATTATCTGTGTCGTGGAGCAGCCGACGGATGTCCTGTCCATCGAAAAAACCGGGAAATACCGCGGGACATACCATGTCCTGCACGGCGCCATCGATCCATTGAATAATATTGGCCCGGATGAGTTGTATTTATCCGATCTCGTGCGAAGGGCGGAGAGCACTGTTTGTCCGGTTACGGAGATTATCCTTGCGACCAATCCGAATATGGAGGGTGAGGCAACCGCCATGTTCATAACCAAACAGGTGAAAAACGGTGTAAAATTAACGAGGCTTGCCCATGGACTTCCCGTCGGCGCGGACATTGAATATGCCGACGAAGTGACGTTAAGCCGCGCGCTTGAGGGAAGAAGGGAATACTAATGATAACCAAGAAACAAATCGAAGATGTCTTAAAAACCATTCCCGATCCGGAAATCGGCGTATCCCTGTGGGATCTGGGACTTATTTACGACATCATGATAGACAAAAAGACCGGTATCGTAACGGTTAAAATGACATTAACGACCATCGGCTGCCCCTTGTTTAATCTTATTTCCGAGCCTATCAAAACCGAGGTGGGGAAAGTGAGCGGTGTCAAAGGAGTCGATGTTGAACTGACGTTCGATCCGCCATGGACGACCGAGAAGATGAGCGACGAAGCCAAGAAGCAATTAGGGTTCCTTTGATATGGCAAATCCGGGATCAATCTTAGGCCAGATCGGCGAATCGTTCGAGCAGATAGGCCAGGATGTGGCAAAACAAACGGTGCAGGCTCCCAAGGACATCGCCCAGGCCGCGGCGGAAAGCCTGGGTCTCACGGGCGGGAAGAAATCCCAGAAACAGCAGCAGGGAAAGGCGGGAAACCAGCAGAATCCGGAGGGGACTTCCACGCCATCCAATGAGCCGAGTCCGGAGATTAAGCGCGCGATCGCACGCGCCGCCCTCGAAGAACTTTCCGGAAAAAGGAAGCCAAAGGAAAAATCCGTCTGGGAACAGATGAAGGAAGAGGAGGAGCAGAAGAGACTTTTGGAAAAAAAGAAGAAGGAAGAAGCACGGAAGCAGGCATTACCCAAATCCGCCGCCAAACGACCCCGCGGTGATTTGTACGGAAAGAAAGCGAAGCAGACGCAAATCGAAAACCGCAACGTACGGCAGGATTGATATAATATACACCGATGAAACTATACAACACGCTCACCCGGTCACTTGAGACGTTCACGCCCTTAGAGGAGGGTAAGGTAAAGTTCTACCATTGCGGCCCGACGGTCTATTGGACCCAACATATCGGCAACCTCCGCGGCATGACGATGGGAGACATATTGGTCCGCACGATGAGGCGTTTCGGATATACCGTTTCACATGTCCGTAATTACACGGATGTCGGGCACCTCACGTCAGATGCAGATACCGGGGAAGACAAGATGGAAAAAGGCGCCAAGCGCGAAGGGCTGTCGCCGGACAAGATCGCCGAGAAATATATTGGAATTTTTGAAGGTGATACCCGGGCGCTCAATCTCCTCGAGCCGACCGCCAAGCCGCGGCCGAGCAAGCTTATCCCGGAAATCATTTCCATGGTGCAGACGCTTGTGGATAAGGGCTTTGCGTACGTTACTAATTTTGCGGTGTATTTTGACGTGTCCAAGTTTCCCGACTACACAAAGCTCTCCCGTCAAAAGCTTGAAGAAAATAAGCCAGGGGAAGGTAAGGGAGAAGCGGAAGATCCCGGGAAGAAGCACTTTTTCGATTTTGCGCTCTGGATTCTCAAGAAGGGCGCGCACGCAAATGCACTACAAACATGGGATTCCCCCTGGGGTGTGGGATTCCCCGGGTGGCACATCGAATGTTCCGTTATGGCCAAGAAATACCTCGGGGATTCGATTGATCTGCATATGGGGGGAGTGGAGCATATCCCCATCCACCACACAAACGAGATAGCCCAATCCGAGGCTTCAAACGGGGTGCCGTTTGTGCGGTATTGGCTCCATAACGAACATTTGGTGGTCAACCAGGAAAAGATGGCCAAATCCCAGGGAACCGGCTTATCGGTTGCCGAAGTCAGGGAAAAGGGAATTGACCCCTTGGCACTGCGGTATTTTTACCTTACCGCCCATTACCGCACACGGCAGAATTTTACGTGGGAGGCGCTTGGGGGTGCAGCAACAGCATTATCAGAACTTCGGAAGATTGTCATAACGCTCAAAAACAAAGCCGCCGAGCGGAATACCGTGAGCAACGAGAAGGTTGCAAAAGTCGATGAATTCCGGAAAAAGTTTGACGATGCACTGGAAAACGACCTCAACACGGCAGCAGCTCTTGCAGTCGTTTGGGAAGTGATAAAGTCCAATATTTCCAGTCAGGACAAGCTCGACCTTGTCTTGGATTTTGATGACGTCCTGGGACTCAAATTATCGGAGATTTCAGCGGACGAAACGGCAGCAGTCCCTTCACACATTGCAGCACTTCTTGGGAAACGCGAGGAATTCCGCAACGGAAAAAAGTTCGCCGATTCCGACCGTATCCGTGATGAGATCCTTGCCGAAGGCTATGAAGTTGAGGATACCCCACAGGGACCAATCGTAAAAAAAAAGACCAGTTGATCCCCGCCACAGTGCACCATAAGAAACCCGGTCTCGTCGTGTTATTTGGTTCCGGAGAACTTACCTCAGTAGGAAGGAGTATCCGGGAAGAAGTCTTTACCCGGGCCGGTTTTACCCCGCCGGTAGCCATAGGCATTTTAGAGACGCCGACCGGCTTTGAAGTAAACGCGATCCACGGATGGCCGGAGCGGCAACAGGAATTTTTCGAGAAACACTTAGCAAACTATCATCCCAAGATAACGAGGATACGGGCATGGCGCAAAGACGGGGTACGGAGCACAAATGATCCGGCACTGGTCGACGCGTTACTCACGCAGGACTACATTTATAGCGGCGCAGGAAGCCCGACGTATGTTATCAAACATCTCAAAGGGAGCCGGGCGTGGCGAAACATAATCACGGCGCACAAACAGGGCACGGTACTTTGTTTCGGTTCGGCAACAGCCGTTGCCGTCGGCGCATACGCCATCCCCGTTTACGAAATATTCAAGGCGGGAGCCGACGTGTCATGGGTTACCGGCCTTAATTTTTTCAAAGACTATGACCTCCGTATTGCCGTCGTGCCGCACTGGAACAACCAGGAGGGGGAAGATTTTGATTCCACCCGTTGTTGGATGGGAGTAGACCGGTTTGACGCATTGCAAAGGCTTCTGCCTCCCGGAATTACCGTACTGGGAATCGATGAAACAACTGCCGTTGTGTTTGATTTTACGCTGATGACCCTGTCCGTTCTGGGAGCGGGGAACGTGCATATCCTGCGCGGGAAAGAGGAGCGGACGCTTACGAGCGGGGAAACGTACCAAGTATCCGTGTTCCGGTAAAGAATCAGCGCAATCCTACTTCACTCGATACGTGTGACGGTACGTTCATTGTAAGACGGTGACGGACACGGCTGCAACCTGCTTTGACGATACGTTAAACGACGTGGAACTGATGGTAAATGCGATCTTGATACCGGGTACTGCCTGGGAGATGGAAAACGTATTCGGCGGGGTCACGGTCCACGTGCCGTAATTGACTGCCTTACCGCTTCGTGAAGTCTGGTCAAACTGGACGTCGCTTACGATGATCGTCCCTGCCGCTTCGTCAACCGACGTGACGACCCCGGTCAGTTTGAGCGTATTGAGCGTGCCTGCTTTTGCGCGGATATCGGAAGATCCTTCTTTGGTTTTGACGACGTTGATGATCGAAGTAGTGATGATACCGACGACAATAAGGGCACCCAACGCAAGGATATATACAAGGGCGTCCGGTTTCTTGTTCACGATTGTATTGTGCTATGGAAAAGCGGACGCTGTCAAGCTTTTGGAGTTAGCGGGTTCGCAAAAACGACTACGTGATATACAATACAGTATGCTCAAGTTAAGTCACGTGCATTTCGAAATCGATAAATCCCATGAAGAACATCTTCAAAATATTCCGGTTTACCGCAAGCTTCTCCCGCTGGTATTTCTGGATGAGCGTATTCATCATCAGCGCGTCCTTGCTCAATTTCGTGACGCCGTTCATGCTCAAGGTGATCGTCGACATTATCACCAACGAACTTGCTACCCGGCAATCGGACATATCGCAAATCTACGGCGCGCTCGCAGTCCTGTTTATTGCGGATATCGCCGGTACGACACTATCCGCATACAGCATGTGGGTCGGGGATTTGTTATCGGTCAAGTTGCAGACGTATCTTTCCTCTAGGTTTTACCGGCATGTACTCTCTTTGGACATCGGATACTTCGACAACATTGCGGTAGGCAATTTAACGAACAAATTGTACCGGGGTATTTCCAGCATCACCAACTTCATCCAGAGTGCGACCAATAACTTCCTGCCATTTTTCCTGACCGCATTCATCACAATCGGAATTTTACTGGTTTACTCGCCGGTGGTTGGCGTACTCCTTGCCGTGCTGTTTCCTGTCTATACGATGATCACCCACCGTTCGTCGATCGCCTGGGGCAAGCATGAAGGGAAGAAAAACGAGATAGCGGATATGTCCCAGGGCAGGGCATTGGAGAGCCTTACCGGGATCCGGGTGGTGAAAGCGTTCGTCGGGGAACTGTTTGAATTCAAGACATTTTCAAAAGCGCGCGGGATTATCGAAGAGGTGACGAGAGCCCAGAGCAAGGAATGGCATATCTATGATTTTTACCGCCGGATACTTCTTAACGTCATCCTATTCATTATCGTTTCCTATATTCTGTATCAGACCTATCACGGCATCTACACACTGGGAGAAATGACCCTCATGCTGCAGTTGGTGAACCAGGCGAGATTTCCCCTGTTTGCCATGTCGTTTATCATAGGACAGATCCAGCAGGCTGATGCCGGAAGCAAAGACTTTTTTGACGTGCTTGCTACAGAACAGGTGATCCGGGACACAAAGGGAGCAACACCCCTGCGGTGGCCGATAAAACCCAAAGGGACGGCCCTTTCGTTTGACGGCGTATCATTTGCCTACGACAGCACTGCTACGGATGTGTTGAAAAATATCTCTTTTTCATTAAAGTATGGTGAGAAGCTTGCATTGGTCGGGGAGTCCGGCCAGGGGAAATCAACGCTATGCAATCTCATCTTGCGGTACTACGTCCCGAAAAACGGAACCATCAGGATTGCGGGAAAAAACATCCGGAACGTTACCAGCGATTCTTTGCGGGAGCATATGTCGATCGTATTTCAGGACGCGCTCCTGTTTTCGGGAACAATTGCGGAAAATATCCGGTACGGCAGTCCCGATGCGACGGATGCGGACATGAAGCGCGCAGCGAAATTTGCCAATGCCACGGAATTTATAGACGGGTTGGAAACCGGATATGATACGGTAATCGGCGAGCGGGGCATTAAGCTTTCCGGCGGTCAGAAGCAGCGGATCGCGATTGCCAGGGCGATTTTGCGGGATGCGCCGTTTATTATCCTCGACGAAGCGACGAGCTCGCTGGATTCCAAATCCGAGCTTCTGGTCCAGCAGGGCCTGGCGCACCTTACCCGCGGTAAGACCACGATCATCATTGCTCACAGGCTGAGCACCCTTTCCGGGGTTGATAAGATTCTTGTTCTTGAAGGCGGGCGGATTTCCCAGTTCGGAACATCCAAAGAACTGCTCCGCGATACACGCGGGCTTTATGCCCGGATGATCAACCTTCAGAAGACACTCCTTGGAGCAAGCGAAGAAGAGCGCATGGCCGCACTGAAGCAGTATGACCTGGTCGCATGATGGGAAATGCCGTAGTGAAAATCCCTTGTTACGTTTCGGAAATTTTCACGTTACCGTATGAAGATCCACACCCGCATCGATAAAGAGCTTGTTTCTCAGGCGAAAGCCCAGGACACCGTTGCGTTGGGCAGGATATACGACCTGTTTGTGGAACGCATATACCGGTTCGTCTACGTGCGGGTGGGGCGGCGCGAGGACGCGGAAGATGTGACGGAGCAGGTGTTTGTCAAAGTACTAAAAAATATCGGCAGTTATGAAGAGCGCGGATTGCCCTTCGAAGCGTGGCTATTTCGCATTGTCCGCAATCTGGTGACCGATTATTACCGGGGCCGCCGAAGAACGTTTGTGCCCCTGGACGAAGCGATCCATGTCGTCGATCCCAAGCCAAAGCCTGAGGAAGCAGTATCGGTTAAGCTACAATATGAGGAGGTCCTGCAACAGATCCGGAAACTTCCGGAGCGGTACCAGGAGATCATTGAGCTTAAGTTTATCGAGGAACTCACCAATGATGAAATCAGCCAAATTTTAAAAAAGCCGGTTGACCAGATCCGAGTCCTGCAAAGCCGGGCGCTTGCCAAACTCAAAACATATTTATGAAACCAACGGAAGATGCCATCGGTATATTAGCCGGCCTTCGGACATCCGAGGCACTCGCGCCTTCGGCACGATTCAAAAAAAATGCGCGTATCCGGTTCCTTAACCGTATTGAGCCGGTAAAAGGGGTAGCGCACACCAAGAGCATGGCTGTCGCAGTGGCGTTCCGTTTTGCGCTTTTGGGCATACTTGCGGTAGTACTGATCGGCGAAAGTCTCGTGTATGTCGCCGGGTTTAGCGCGCCGGGCGGAATCTTATATCCCGTTAAAGTTGCGACACAGAAAAATATCCCGTCGCCCGAGCCGACCGTCGCGGGAAGTACGGGCATTTCACCGGAGGAATCAAGTCCGTCCGCAACACCTACCTTTCACCCGACACCGGTAACGGTACTCGGCGATACCGTACCGGTTATAGAGGCTCCCGCGGAGTTTCCCGCAAACATACCGTTGTTACCCAAGCTACCATTCCCATAGTGTTACGGAGTGTGCGGCCTCTCGTTTCTATCTTCACGATGCGTAACTATACCCGGGGATTTGTGACGGTTGCCGAGCTTGCCATAGCTGGGGCGATTGGGTTGGGAGGGTTGGGTGCGGCCGTCTCGTTTTACCAGTCCAATGAGAAATTTTCCGCATTCGACGGGGCAGTGTCCGTGAGTACCCCCGCACCAACCCCGACCCCGACGGTGCAATTTTATCCTGTCGTAACCGACCGTAAACCATGAACAAAGCCGTCATCCTTATAAGTGTCCTTATCGTACTTGCCGCAGGTGTTTTATATGTCCGGGGGCAGCAGACTGGGGGTAATACATCTAGTACTCCTCCCACGCCCACCAATGCGGCCATGGTTGCGGATGCGACGGGTACACCATCCGGGATTACGGGCAAGGACGTTGCGTACTATGCGGATGTCAGCGGATATTATGCAGCGCCCGCTGAGGCGGGCAACTATCCCGGTGTCGTGATGATCCATGAGTGGTGGGGCCTTAACGATACCGTCAAGGAGATGGCCAGGAATCTCGCAAAAGAAGGGTACCATGTCCTTGCGGTTGACCTCTTTAACGGTCGGGTGGCGGTAGATGCCAGCGAAGCCCGGCAATTGACGAGCGCCATGGATAAGGAACGTGCGCTCATGAACATGCAGGCCGCCCTCCTTTTTTTGAAAGACCAGAAGGCGACGAAGGTTGCAGCATGGGGATGGTGTTTCGGCGGCGGCCAGGCGATGCAGCTTTCCGTCTCCGATGTATTGCTTGACGCGACGGTCATTTACTACGGAAGTCTCGAAACGGACAACACGAAACTAGGGAAGATCAAGTGGCCGGTCTTGGGCGTATTTGGGGAGAAAGACGCATCGATTCCGGTGTCCGCGGTCCGGGATTTCGAAAAGAAGCTTGACGCGCTGTCTGTTGAGAAGGAAGTGTACGTGTATCCCGGCGTCGGCCATGCGTTTGCCAACCCGAGTGGCACTAGCTTCGCTCCGAAAGAGACCATGGACGCATGGGAGAAAACAGTACGCTTTTTGGACAAACACCTGAAAATCTAAAGTCCTTCTTTTAAAAGTCAACAATATTAGGAAAGGGAGCAGTGCGTGTTTTCGCTGCGCTATGCGCAGCCGCCGTCGAGGGAAAACGTAGTTGTCCCTCGAGAGAAAATTATTGCCAGAGATTAGTTAACCGATGGGAGATAAATCCGGTCGCAAACCACGCCCAGTTCTGGTCATAATAATTCGTTCCGTCCTCCCAAAACCCCTTTTCCATGTTGAATTTCTTGGCAAGCAGACCATTGAATGCGGCCTCCGCCGACTTGTCCCGGAGTGCGCTCATCACGGTGATGGGTGCGGCCGTCGTTGCGAGCGAGCCGTACTGGACTACCCTTACCCCGCTCGTGTCGTAGAGTGCGGCAATCGACTTATTTGTTTGCCATTCCTTCTCAAAGATGGGCAATAACAGTGCAAGATACGATTTTGCGTCCTCCGCGTCATACCACTTGGCGTCCAACGCGATTCTGAACATGGTACGGAACGCGTCGAATCCGTAGAGATCCGCTTCCGGGTTGCCGAGTGCGCCTCCGGCTGCTTGGATGACTCCGGTATCCTTGTCTACGATGACCCAGTTGGGCGGCAGCAGGGGATCCGCCTTCGATCCCGAAAGGTCCGTGAGTAGCGCATACCCGTCGGAGACCAGGTCCTCCCACGGATGTGAGAGGTCGACAGCCGAAAATATCCTGAATGCCGCAGGAGAATAGTACGACGGGTTTACAAGCACCGTCGGTTTTGTTTTGTAATTACTGCCGGCGGCAAGCGTGTACCGGTTACCCGTCCGTATCACTTCTTCGTTCCAAACGTCCTCGATGATGGCCCGGGCTTCGGCAAGATACGAGGGATCGTTCCAGGTTTTGTATGCGAAAACGAGTGCAAGCGCGGTATCAATGTCGGCATCGGTTGCCGACTCGGGGTCGCCGAGTTGCCCTTGCCCTGCATCCATCTTCCAGAGCCAGGAGAGAAGCCTATCACTCGTTCTGTGCTGCAGGTGGTCCCGGGTCCACGCCCATACGCCATCAAATGTCGTTCGGTCGTTCATCCAGACACTCCGGAGCATTGCGTACGATTGCCCTTCGCTTGTCGTAACGTTCGCCTGGGGATTGATGACCTGGCCGTAGGAGTGGATAAATTCGTGTTTATAGTATTCCCATGCCGAGTCGAGTGCGATTTCCGCATCGTCTTTCACTTCGTAGACTGCCATCCAGTCGCCATTCGTACTCAAATATTTGGGTACGTCGATATAGGATATGCTCGTTTCAGCCAAAAGCGTTTTCTGCTCACTGTTATCGAGAGCCTTTTTGACGAACGGGAAGCGCTTCTCACGTACTTGTTTTAGAATTTCGTGGCTTACCGTGATGTAATCAATACGCCTCCAATCCTCTCCGAGTTTCCCTACCCGTATCGCGGGGTCCGCCTCCACTTTCCAGACGAAGTCCGCATTGGGGAATGAAGGGTCGCCCGTAAACCTCGAGTACCTAAGGTCCAGAAAAATACCGTTATCGATAACAAGTTGCCGATTTGGGGAGACGTTCTTCTTCACCCATTCGATCGCGTGAAGCTGCGGTGTTACCTCATCGCGGATGAGAAAATCCCGGTCCGCGTAGACGACGAGTGGGGTAAGTATTGCAGCACTGAACAATGTCACGGCCGCGGCCTGGAGCACCGGTTTTTTAAAGGACACGGCGCGTGCCCCGAGATAGACGAGCGTGCCGACATTGAGGGCTAAAAGGGGGATAAGCGGGACGACGTAAAAGTCGATGACGAGCTTACCCCGCAAAAGGAAAATCCAGAATAATGCCGACATGAACGTGGGAATCCGCAGAATCTTCACCCGGATGGAAAGTATGATCCCTATGACCGTAGCCAAACCGCCGATTACCACGGTCCACGCATCACGCCGAAGCCATTCCATAAGATTCACATAAAACTCGCTTTGGGAGTTCCAGAACGGTAAGTTTCTGCCCCGGGACAATTGTTCCTCAAGCGTCCCTATGAGCGATACGTGCGGGGTATTGTTCCCGAACCACCCCGGGGGGAAGAGCTCGCCCTTAAGAAGGGCATACAGAGGGTAGATCATGAGCGTGAGGATAAGTATCCCGACCCAAGACGATAGGGCAAACCGCCTATGCCCAACTTGGGTATTTGTGACGACCATGTAAAGAAACGCAGGGAGGAAGAATACGGCATTTTCCTTCGTGAGTATCGCGATGCCAAATGCAACACTGCTTGCGGCTACACGCGAAAGTTTTGGGGGTTCCGTGGTTAAAAACCACATGGAAAGAAGCGTCCAGAAAATCATGATGTTATCGAGTAGCACCCGGCGCTGGAAATACACGCCCAACGGAGAAATGGAAAAGATAAGGACCGCTATAGTGCCGGGAACCAGGGAGCGGGTAAGCCTTCTCGATACGACAAACAGAAGGGCGACGGTCACGAGGTGGATAACAAGCATAAGGACACGGCCTGAATTTACGGACGGCCCGAACGTGAAGAGTCCGCCCGTTAATTTCAGCCACATGGCCATGAGGATCCATCCTGCCGGTGCATGGTCATACCAATAGGTGTATGGGGACATGGCTCCGGATTCCGCAAATGACCAGGCATATGAAAGGTACGTCCCTTCGTCATTCTCGAAGTAGGGGTAATGAAACATGTTGTACGCGTGGAATATCCCGGAGACAACGAGCAGGGCAATGAGGATGATGCGTTCTTTCATAGGGGGTTAATAGGTTTCCGCCGCGGCAAGCTTACGGTGCGCGTTGACATGGAGGGTTTTTTCCCATGCGGCAACACCGGTGAGTTCCCGGGCAAACGCCCGGAATGAGGAAAACATAAGGAGCATCTGGTACGGGTAAAAGAACGCGAGCACCCGAAGAATGTCGGAAACACCAAACGGCAGGCGGTAGGCGGCGGTAAATTCCCGGAGTCCGACGATATAGAGGAGGAGCTGGAGCATCAGAAGGGAGAACGGGAAGAAGGAGAGGATCGAGGTCGCTATCGGCAGCTTCTGTGTGAACGCAATGTAGACCGCAAACGGTACCGATAGCGTAAGGACCGCTTGGAGGGCAGGGGATAGAAGAACGTAGAGGGCGGTCACTTTCTGCATGTCCGTAAGCGTCCGCCACGTACCCTTCTTGAATATCTGGATGAATCCCTGGTTCCACCGCGTCCTCTGCCGCAGACACTCCATGGTCGTCGGCGCCGTTTCCTCTGCCGTCACATGCCGTTCGTCATAAATGACCCGTGTTCTGGCTCCTTTGGCCGTGAGCCGGATCCCGAGGTCCGCATCTTCGGTAAGGCACGTATCATCCCAACCGTCCACCTCCCTCAGCCACTGTCGTTTGGCAAACACGGTATTTCCTCCAAGCGGGGTAACCTTGCCGATATTCGTAAAAAAGTGGAGCCCCGATTTGAACCAGAAGAAATACTCCAAGACCCCGAATACGGAAAACCATGTGCTCCGGTAATTCATGAGCTGTACGCCTGACTGAATAACGTCGGCGCGTTCGTTATGCATGACCGTATTGACGATATGGTAGAGTTCCGCATTGGGCTCGTCTTCTGCGTCGAAGACGGCAATGACATCATTGGAGGCGTACCGGAGTCCGAGGTTTAGCGCAAACGGTTTATTGATGGTTTCTCCGCCAAAAATCCGAAGCGTGACATTGGGAAGGTTGAGCGAGCTTATCGCTGCCTGCGCCGCCCTGATGGTCGGCATGTCGTCTTCCCTGATAAGGACGATGGTTTCCTTGAGCGATTCCGGGTAGCGGATGTTTGCTACTGCCCGGATGGTGTCCCCAAGCACCGTCTCTTCATTCCGGGCGGGAACGAGCGCGGTGAAAGAAAGAGCGGGCGGTATGTATGTAGCCGGGGACGTGTGCTTTTTGGCTTCCTTAGGATTTTCCCATGCATAGAGCATCCATATGAGCGTAAACAAACCCTGGGAAATTAGGATGATGCTCATAAGGAGTACGGTGAGGGTAAGCATCCGGTACGGGGTAACAATGCCTACGACCACAAGAGAAGCCCCGGTGCCCGTGAGGACGAGGCTTACAAGAAATGCGATAAAAAACGCGCGTTTTGGCGTCATGGCATGAATGGTTCAGCTCGCGCAAAGAATAAGTTCGTGTAGGATCGAGGGTAGATGTAGCAACGGAGGAGGCGAGCGGGCGTAACACTACGTGGAATTGGGGAGGAACCGTATGGCGAGCGAATTGACGCAGTGCCGGGTGTCGGTTTTTGTAAACCGTTCTCCCGTAAATACGTGTCCCAAGTGGCCGTCGCAATGCGCACAACGTATTTCCGTCCGGGAGCCGTCGGGATCGGGAATTCTCCGGACGGCATCGGGGTAGCTTTCGTCGAAGGCAGGCCAGCCGCACCCGGCATCGAACTTCGCTTTGGAGGAAAAGAGCGGCGTGTTGCACCGCCGGCAGACGTACGTGCCGTCTTTAAAGAAATTATCGTATTCCCCGGAAAACGGGGCTTCCGTGCCCCGGCTGACAATCACATAACTTTCTTCATCGGTGAGAGAATTATATTTGTCGCTCATTTCTTACGGATGAGTATCGCATAATTGACGAGAATGAGCCAGATAAGGACGGGGAGTACGATTATTTTTTGGAAGATGCCGCGATACTCAAGGTACATCCCCTGGAAGTAGAAAGCAAACCAGACCATGCTTCCCAGAAATGCGGAGAATCCCGCAATGAGGGTGTATGAAGTGTACCGCTGAAACAGCGGTTCGCGTTTGAGGATGCCGGCAAGACTCATAATCCCCAACGGGGAAAGCAAAAGAAACAGGACGACCATGGCGATATGCACGAGACCGGTGGGGGTGAGGATAGTGACGTCGAGTGGCACGTTCTCCATGGGGTCGGTCGGAAATATAGCAGCGACGATAAGCATCGCGCCGGAAAACCGGAATATTGTTTTGAGGGTCCGGTCGGTAGTTGTGTGTTTTAGAAGAGCAGAAAGGTTTCGCCCGGTGAGAAACAGAGCAACCGCAAGCTGTATGAAATTGAGAGACTGGATCCACCCGTATTTTTCGATTGCGAGCCTGCTAATCGAGTAATTGATCTGATCATACCCGGGGGTTGCGGATCCCAACACCATCACCACGATGGCAAAGAGTATCGGCGAGATAAACGGGAATAGCAGGCGAAATGTCATACGCGACTATCGGGTCATACGATGTGCCTTTTGCGCATCTCCTTATACACGGCATATTTTTCGGTGAGTACGGCCCCCGTTCCCATCGTGACGATGATAGCCCGGGTAAGCCAGCCCAATACCGGAATGAGCGTGAGCACAAAGAGGATAATGAGTCCCGTAAGTAACTGCCATGCGTGATGAGGTGACGCGCCGAATCGAACAAGTACAGTCTTACCAAGAAAGAGCGCGCCATAGATGTGCCCCGCCATACACAGAAGTCCGAGGAACGATACGAGGAACAATCCCGCCGGAATTCCGATGACGGTAAGAAACGCGATAAGTGAAAGTATCAGGATGACGATGACGGCTGCAAATCCAAGTCCGAAAGATCCCCACGCATTTGCCCCGATCGTCTTGACCGTTTTTTCGGAGAACTTCGGCAGAACGGCAACCATGATAAGTCCCGCGGCGAAAATGATGATGCCACCGACAATCACCATGGCAAGCGCCGCGCCGATGGCAGCACTCACTGCTCCCGAAACACTCTTTTGTACCATCTCCTTGGGTTTGGATTCCGACTCCTTCATTTGGTTGAACGTGAGGTTTCCGGCAACCGCATTGTTGCCTATGCGGGCTTGCCGCTCCGCCCAATAGGTAACGTCCCCCGTGATTTTTGCGTTGGAGCCTGTGGAGAGCTCGTCGGCTCCGAGGAGCATGTCCCCGCCGATGATACTATCGATGATGATGTTCCCGGCACCGGCCGTGACGTTCTTGCCCACGGGACCGGAGAGTTCAAGATTTCCGGATCCTGATAGCAGGCTTCCCTTGATTGCGCCATCTGGGTGAACCGTGATGTTGCCGCCTCCGGCGGTGACGTTCCCGCCTACAGGTGCTGCGATGACGATATTCCCGCCGACGGCCCGCACGTCATTTTTTACCGTTCCGCGGATTTCGACCGTCCCTCCAGCGACGAGAAGGTCGCCGTTTACGACGCCGTCAACGGTGACCATGCCCCCGGCGACATAGGCGTCGCCGTTGACAGTCCCACTTAGGCGGACGGTATCGGCTGCGGCGAAATAGTCTCGGTTTATTACCTCATTTTTTTCCAGAGTAACGTAGGTTTGCTCATCATCAGCGGCGAGCACCAATGGGGTCAGGAGTGTTGCCGAGAGCAATACGAGAACGAGGGCTTTTGCGAATAATTTCATAGATGACTCCTTACATTGTAACGATACCGCACCGGAAAACCGGTGTAAATATCGTGTTACAATAGCGGGATGGACAAGAAGGTCGGTGTTGTCGGATTGGGAATCATGGGACATGGCATGGCGGCAAACTTCCTCAAAAAGGGATTTGCGCTATCCGTATGGAACCGGACGCCGTCGGACGCTTCTGACCTGGTGGAAAGCGGGGCGGTGCTCGGCCGCACTCCGCGGGAGGTTGTGGAACGCTCGGATGTTGTATTTGAAGTCACGGCGAACGACGAGTCATCCCGTTTGGTGTGGACGGGCGCTGCCGGCATGCTTTCCGGGGCGGATGCTTCCAAAGTGCTGATAGCCAGCGGTACGTTTTCCGTTTCCTGGATCGACGAACTTGCCGCCCTTTGTGCGTCAAGAAATGCACGATTTATGGATATACCCCTGACCGGCGGGCGGATCGGCGCGGAAACGGGAGCCCTCACCTTTCTGTGCGGTGGCGATGAAGGTGCGGTCAAGGAGTTGGAACCCGTATTTTCTGCGGTTGCCGCAACGGTCAAATACATGGGAGTCGCGGGGCAGGGAAGCCGCTACAAACTCATCCTTAATTTCATGCAGGCTTTGCATATCGTGGGATTTGCCCAGGCGATGAAGCTGGCAAAAGCCAACGGCATGGACCTTTCCAAAGTTGCCGAAGCTTTGGGCGAACGCCCCGGCGGCGTCATTACGAATGTCGCCAAACGGGCGTACTTTACGAAACCCGACCCCATCACGTTTGCGATTTCGTGGATGGTCAAGGATTTGACCTATGCGAAGCAATTTGCCGGGGAATTGGATCTCACACTCCTTGATGACGTGCTCGCCGTTTATACAAAGGCAAAGGATAAGGGATTTGGCAGTGAGGATTGGGCGCGCATCAGCCATCTCTTGGACAAATGAACATCTGGCAGTCCCTCGCAAGACCGTTCCTCGTTATGGCGCCGCTTGAGGGTGTAGCTGATACCGTATACCGTCAAATTATCGCAGGCGCGGCAAAACCGGACATCTTCGTTACGGAATTCACGTCCGCGGACGGGTTCTGTTCTCCCGGCCGGGATATCGTTGCGGAGAATTTCGCGTACACCCCCATTGAACAGCCGATTATTGCCCAGGTGTGGGGGAAGAATCCCGAAACCCTCTATGAAACGGCCAAAGCAGCAGCGGATATGGGTTTTGCCGGGCTAGACATCAATATGGGATGCCCGGACCGGACGGTGATGAAGAATGGCGGAGGAGCGGCAATGATCGGAACGCCGGAAGTTGCCAAAGCGGCAATCAACGCGCTCAAGACGGGAGTTGCCGATTCAACTCACCCCGATCTCCCGGTGAGCGTAAAGACGAGAATCGGTATCACCAAAATCGAGACGGAGCGGTGGGCGTCGTTTCTTCTGGAGCAAGATCTCGACGCGTTAACCATTCATGGCAGGACGGTAGCGGAACTTTCGAAAGTTTCCGCACACTGGGATGAAATCGGGAAGGTTGTGGAAATCAGAGACCGGATGGGGGTGCCAACACCGGTTATCGGCAACGGAGACGTGAAGGATGCTAGGGAGGCGCAGGAAAAACACGGACTCTACAACGTCGACGGGGTTATGATCGGGCGGGGAATATTTGCCAACTTGTGGGCATTCGACAAGGGGAATCCGCCACACCAGGGGACAACTGCGGAGTATCTTGACGTTATGGAGCGGCATATCCGGCTGTTTGACGGGACCTGGGGCACGCGTAAAAATTATGCGATTCTTAAGAAGTTTTACAAAAATTACGTGAACGGGTTCCATAGCGCGACGGAGTGGCGGATAAAATTTATGGCGACCAACCGGGCGACAGAGGCGCTCTCCTTGCTTACCCAACTTCGGGAGTATTTGTCCGCCTGAGCGATGGTACAATGGAGTGACGATGCGGCTTTCTCCCACCCTCAAGGAATATAGTCTTTCATTTCTGTTTTCGGCGGCACTCATTGGATTTCTTTACGCCCTGGTATCCCGTGATGCTTCGGAAACGGGACTCTCCGCCCTCAACGTCAGCCTTGCCTCTGGTACGCTGTTTCTTTTGGGGATCGTGCTGCTTCTTGGACCCCTGTCCCGGATGTATGCGGTGTTTGATTGGGCGTTTACGTACAGAAAAGGGCTCGGGGTGATGAGTTTTTTTACCGGGCTTGCCCATGTGTATTTCGTGATGTTTCCGCTTGCTAGGAACGGTCCGTGGGGTCTCTATACTTCGCGGCCTTGGTCTGCGTATCCGGGTCTTGAGGCACTCGTCCTGTTATTCATCCTGTTGCTGCTTTCCAACCGGTATGCGGAGCATGCGCTTGGGAGATTGTGGTGGCAAATCCAGTATTGGGGCGTCCGGGTGACGTTTGCACTCATAGCGGTTCATATGTTCGTCCTGAAGTACAAAACGATCCTGGACTGGTTTATCCCAGGTAACGCTCCTGAGACGGGCGGAGTGGTGCATACGCCGCCCCTGATCGTCTGGGAGTCACAGTTTGTGCTGTTGGTGCTGCTTATCCGCCTGTCCGAATTTTTCGGTAAGTCGCTTGGAAGGATCATCGCCACGGGATCGTTTCTTATGGTGACCTTGATTATGCTGTGGGCAACATTCCTCAGATAGATTTCCGCTTGCTTTCGGGGTGTGCCCGTGTATATGATAATTATATGAGCGTACGTCCGCTCGTTGAGCATCATAAGTTATTCTTTGTTTTCCTCGCCCTTTTTTTCCTCGTCGGTGCCGTCGACATGTTCAACGTGGACCGCGTCGTATACAAAGCAGTCTGCGACTTCCTTTCCCCGGTATCCGGAAGCCCGTGTCCGCCGTATTACGACATTCCGATTTGGGAAGTGTATCTGTCTTTGGGAGTTCTTGCGGGACTCTATCATGTCCATGACGAACTTAGAATCCACACAAAGCATCTTGCTTCCCACAAGCATTAGATTTCCCCGGCCTGATACATTTTGATACAATAAAGGCCTATGCGGCGAGGGGATTTTTTTGAGCCGGCGGATGACGAAGGCCGGAAACGGCGGGAAGAAGCCCGCCTCACCTCGCATCCCAATTACCAGCGCGCGTACATTTCTTCGAAGGAGTCCCGCAGTGACACACTCAAACAGAGTTCGGAAGCCGCCGCCTGGCAGCTGCGTCACGGTGATGATATGCTTTCCAATTTCGCCGCAGGGGAGATAAGTAAGTGCATCGATAGGTTGGAGGATGACCGGGGCGATCCCAGCGGCTCATATGGGGAAATTCTCTCGAGAGTCTGCGGGCTTTTGGACATTGATTTGGGAGACCTGATTGCGGCACGGGGTGACCGCAAACGAATCATTGCGATTGCGCGGGCAAAGCTGGGTTCACATGAAGAATCGGATGACCGTCGGAGTGGCGGGCGACCGCAACGGAGAGGGTCGCGAAGCATCCGGGGGCGGAACCGGTAATTCGTTACCGCCCGGTAATCTCAAACCGCTTGAGTTTCGCCGTGTGGCCGGAGACGAGGGTGATTGCATGTTTTTTCACCTTGAAGTGTTCTGCCAGGGCTTCGATCACCGCCGTGTTTGCTTTTCCTTCAAGCGGTGGGGCGGAAACGTAGACGTGGAGAACCCCCGTAAGATCCTCTTCGATCCGGGGCCTGCGGTTGTTGGGGTGGACGATGACGGGTATGGTCATGGCAGAAGTCTACCCGTCGATAAAGGCCGGCTCGCGAACCGCCTGTTCGATGAGTAATAATATATTACGTTTGATTTCCATTCCCTTGCTGTTGTCCGTTTTGTACGCGGTATGGAGCGCCCGACGTTCCCTGACATCGTATCCCATCACCTCGTCGACCATCCCGCGGTATTCTTCATCGGTTACGTCCCACAGCGCAGCACGTTCAAGCTGGGGCTGGGCAAGGAGGGCACTTCGTATCCGGTCGCCTTTCGTATGCAGAATCCGGGTGACCTTGCGTTCGAAGATCCCTTGTTTTTGGCGCTCCCGCGCATAATCTTTCTCCGTGAACAATTCTTGCATAAACTCAGTATACTCCACGCGATGCGAATCAGCGGGTGCTTCTTCGGGTTTCTTGTCCGCCCATCCAGTTGTAGTAGACGACGGGGATAAAGAGCAGCATGATGGTACTCGCTAGCAGGAGCCCGTAGATGATGGCTCCGCCCAAGCCGCGCCACAACGGATCGGCGATGGTGATCGGCAGAAGCCCGAACACCGTGCAGAGTTTGGTAAGGATGATGGGTTCCATGCGGCTTGCTCCCGCATCCGCAATCGCCTTGACGAACGGCATGCCCTCGCGGCGATTTAAATTGATCTTGTCCACGATAAACATGGAATTGGTCACAACGATGCCGAAAAGCGACAGGACCCCGATAAGGGCCGGGAACGAAAGCGGGGTACCGGTCAGGGCGAAAAGCAGGAATACACTCGAGACGGCAAGCGGGATGACGAGAAGAACGATGATTGCTTGGCGGAACGATTGGAACTGAATAACCATCGTGACCAAGATGAGGAGAAACGATACCAACATCGCAAGCATGATGGACTGGACGGACTTTTCGTTTTCCTCATTCACCCCGCCCGTTTTCCATTCGTACCCCTCCGGAAGCGTGATGGTTTTGGAAAATTCCAAAAGCTTCGCGTTTTCCTCGGCACCGTTGAATCCGGGGAGTGTCCCTGCCGATACGGAGATCGTCCGTTTTCCCTCCTCGCGGGTGATGACGGTCGGGTTGCTCCGCACTGAGAATCTTCCGAGCGCCGAAAGCGGGATACTGCCGGATCGGGTGGGTACACCGAGTGCTCCCAGGGTTTCCGGACTTTGCCTGGCCATACCGAAGGAGAACTGCACCTCGGTCTGTTCGTCGGAGTTTTCGTTGAAATCCGCATCGGCAAGCTTCATGTTGCTTGCGTAGGACCGGAGCCAGAGCCCGACCGCGTCGTTGGTAAGTCCCAGAGTCGCCATCCGGTCAGCGTCAGGTACGAACACCAGGGCGCTGGTTCCGGGTTTGACGGATTTCTCGATGTTGGTTAAGCCCGGCCGGCCTTTCATGTATCCAGTGACTTTGTCGGCAATCGTATCAAGGGTCGCCAAATCATCGCCCGTGAGCTTGAGTTGCACATCTGCGCCTGCCGGCGGACCGCCGGACATCTCGACGACCGAAAGTTTCGCGTCCGTATAGCCATTAACCGACTCTCGCAAGCGTTGGGCAATCGCAATCGAGCCGACTTTCCGTTTGTCCTCATCGGGCAAGTGGAGCGTAAACCGGGTCATGTTGGACTGGTCGCTTTGGCCGGAGAAGGATTGGAGGTTCATGGACGTGCCGATATCCATGACGGTATATTCGATGCCCTCCGTGTTGCGGAAACGATTGAGAAGCTCGAGGGATGTTTGCGTATTCCGTTCAAGCGTTGTTCCGGCGGGGAATTCCGCATTGATATAGACGAGGTCCGCGTCCTCCTTGGGGAAGAATTCGGTTTTTACGAGCCCGAAAGGCACGAGCAGGAAGGAGAATATCGAATAGGCGACGATCGCGATGACGACATTCCTGCGTGCGGTTTTACTCTCGAGAATCTCGATGATTTTCCGTTCGTACCAGCGGGAAAACCCGTCGACGGAAATGACTCCGTGATTGCTATACGTCTGGAGCCGTTTTGCTGCCGGGTGTGTTGTCGTCCATACCTGTATCGTGCTTCGGTTTCTATACAGGAGCCATGTCAGTCCCAATCCGACAAGCGCAATAAACGGCACCAGCGGATTACCGGCAAAAAGAACGGCAAACACGACAATTACGGCGATGATCCCCAGAATCGTTCCCGTGACGGAGATCCGTTTGGGGATGCGGGGCTTTAATAAAAGGATCATGACCGGGAGTGTGATGAGAACGGCAATCCCGGTCGAGGAAACCATGGTCGCCGTGACGACGATCGGGATGGGTTTTATAAACTCGCCGATAATGCCGCTTGAGAGAAGCAAGGGGACAAATGACCAGATCGTCGTGATGGTCGTCGACCAAATGGGGATGATTGTATCGCGCCAGACAAGTATCCCGGTCTGGTGCGGCGTGAAGCGGCCGGATTTGTAGTATGCCGTCATGGCCGATACGACCACGATCGTATCGTCGATCAAAAGTCCCAACGAGAGAAGGAACGCAAACAAGGACAGGAAGTTAATAGACATCCCGACGGCGTGCATGATGATAAATGCCGAGAGGAAGGTCAAAGGCACGGTGATCGTCGAAAGGAGTGCTTGCCGGAGCCCCAAAAAGAGGAACAGTGTCACCGTAATAAGGATCATGGTTGAGCGGAATTCACCCAAGAGATCCGCAAACTGGGTTTTAATAAGTTCGCCGGAGTTTTGGATGCTGGTGACGGCAAATCTGCCTTCGGTTTTTTGAATCTCCCGTTCGACCGTTTCCCTGACCTGGTCGGAGGCTTTGACGATATCCGCGTTCGTCCGCTTATACACGGCAAACGTCACGGACCGTTCGGAAGCACCCTTAGGCATTGCGATAAAGGACGCGGGTTCGTTGCCTGCGCTTCGTTCGGATACTGTGGCGACGTCGTCCAGCCGCACGGTTTCACTGCCCAACGTGATCCGCATGGAGCGGATATCGGAAACGGTTGCGATTTGGGGGTCGATGGTGAGGGAAAACGTGTTTCGGGACGTGTCGACACTCCCGGCGGGAAACGCGGCAAGTCCGGCTCTGAGGGCGCCGGTCAATTGGAGCGGCGAGATGCCGTAGCGGGCAAGGATCGCTGGCGTAACGTCGATAGCGATGATCTGCGTTTCCAGACCACGTATCGTTACGTTGTCGACGACAGGGAGGTTTTCGATGGCATCCTTCAGGCGTTTGGCAAACGTCGACTGGGAGACCGTGTCTTCCTTCCCGGTCAGGGCAAACTGCCAGATCGGTTCGTTTTCGAAATCGAGGGCAATGACTTGGGGATCAAGCGCATCCTCCGGGAGGTTGGTTACCGTGTCTACCGCCTCCTTGGCGTCGTTTCTTGCCTCATCCGGTGTGACGGACCCGACAAACTGCATGGAGATGACGGATACGTTATCCCGCGAGATGCTTGTGATGGTATCCAGTCCCGAAAGCCCCCGAAGTTTGTTTTCCAACGGGATGGTCACGAGCTTTTCGATGTCTTCGGGGTTAGCTCCCGGAAGGGGAGCGGTTACGATGACAATCGGCAGCTGAATTTCGGGGTTTAATCGCTGGGGGAGATTGAAGTAGCTGAATAGTCCGATCGCGACTATTGATATGGTTAGAAGAAAGACGATCCGGATGTTGCTGATATAGTTAGCAACCCAGCCCTTTGCAAGCTCGGCGTTGAATTGTATCCGTTCCAGGTAGGATTGTGCGTGCGTTGCTTTCGCCATACGTGGAAATTATTTAACGGTCACCGGGTCTCCGGCGATGACGTTTCTGTCGAGGATGATCCGGTCTCCGGAGGTGAGCCCACTGAGGATGCGTACGTACGAGCCGATGACTTCCCCAAGAGAGACAGTTTTGCTTGCCGCGGTTTTTTGCTTGCCTGAATCCGATGCGACGAATACATACGCCCCGGTTTCTGTTTGGTAGACGGCATCAAGGGGAACAAAGGGTACGGCCGCAGACGTACTTGGGGAACTCACCGCAACCTCGACAGAGACATACGACGCATTTGTAAGTTTGTCGGCGTACGTTTCCGGCAGTATCCAGGTTACCGCGTGCATGGCGCCGTCCGTGGGTTCCTTCGATACGTATTGCGGGGCAAGCTCTACCGTTTCCGAGCCGATATGGATGACGGAAGGCGAGATCCGGGAGACTTGTTTGGCAAGGTCGGAGCCCACGAGTGCCGTGAGCTTGAGTTTCCCCGTGTCGCCGCTTACGGTCACGATCGGGTCACCAGCTTTGACGTTTTGGCCGTAAGAGACATATACGCGCTCGACAACACCGGCAAGCGGTGTGACCGGGTACAGTAAGGATTCGGAAATCTGGGCAACTAAAAGATTGAGGCGCGATATTTCGCGGTTAAGTTCGAGAGACTTTTCCTCGAGGTTGAGTTGCGTGAGTGTGAGCTCTTTGGAAAGTTGCGCAAGCTGGGCCGGCGGTAGGGATGTGCCTGCGGCAAGCTCCGCGTTGTGGACGGCAGTCCGAAGCGAGGTAAGTCCGCCCAGTACCGACGCTTTCTGGGATTTCGCTTCCAGTATCGCCGCCTCATCCGCACCCGACGACTCGAGAAACGCGATATTGGCGTCGATAGAGGAGAGGATCTCTTCGTTGAGACGGATAAGCTCCCGGGTTCCGCCAAGAGACTGGTCGGCGATAGTCCGTAGCTGTTCGGACTGTTCCGCGGTGCGGGTCGCGATGTCCCGGCGTTTTGCGATCATGTCCTTCTGAAGATCGAAGTTGTCTCTGACGAAGGTGTAGTTAGCTTGGGCGATGCCGCGGGTTGCCCCCGGGATCGAGCCACCTTGGTAGTTGGTGGAAAGGGAAACGACGTTTGTGCCACGATTGACCCGCTGGCCTGGGGTTACGTTGACTGATTGTACGATCCCGCCGGACTGTGCCGAGATCGTGAGGACCCCGGTCTTTTCGACTTTGGCGGTAAGCGTTACTTTGGGCGCCTCGCCGATAGCGAATGTGTCGACGGGGATAGCCTGTGTTTTTGCCGTTTCCGGCTTCGCTTTCGGGCTTCGGAGAAAGTTCCCGGCGATAATAAGGACGAGGAAGATTCCAAGAAGGGAGAAGAACGCCGGGAGCGGCCTCCGGTCGGCGTACGCCACGATTCGGTTTCTGATCTTTCCCGCACGACTCTTTACCACAGCAAAGCGGTTCTTAGCGGTATCCTGGAGTGATCGTAACCTTCGAAGCCGGACAGAGGCTTGCGGGGCTTTCCTTCGAGCCATGAAGGGTTAGTATACCAGACAGCCTGTAGTTGGGACAAGGGGAGATTCATGAATTTCAGTATGTTTGTCGGTATGCCGGATATATAATATACGTATGAAAAAATCGCATGCGCATCATCTCTGGCTCATACTTGCGGCATACGGCGTATGGTTTGCCGTGTTCTCCGGCGCGGAGGAGATCGTGAGCGGCAAGTATTGGAAAGCGCTCACGAGTTTGGCTCTTGGCATCGTCGTGTATATGGTGATCGAACGGCTGTTAGAGAAGAAGTAAGTTGGAGGCCGCGACCGTATCGCCCCATGCGAGGTTTTTGGCGAACCGGTATTGTTCCTTGTGTCGCTTCATCACTTTCACCGTTTCTATGCCGGAATCCGTTAGGAGTCGGACCGTCAGGTAACCATGGTAGATTTCCGGTGCTCCTACGGAAACCGCATACGGATGGACGGCGGGTGTGATTTCCCCGAATGCCACAAAACTGTACTTCGTTTCCTCCCAGTCCGAGGCCATGAGATCCGAGTCGCGCATCTTCTGGCGCACCGTGCGCTGGAACTCAGGGCGGATGAACCTCTGGGGGAAATGCACCCAGTAGTCGTGGCTTTGCACGAGCTTGCCGTTAATATACGGTGCCACCAGCGGGCGGTATTTGGTGATCTTCTCAGCCGCGGACTGGATCATCTTAAACCCGTGCGGCGTGCCGGGCTCGAGAAGGAGTACGATGCCGTCGGATAACGCCGCGAGTTTGGAAAGAAGATCATGTACCACGGGTGCGGGCAGTTCGTTGATGACGTTGGCGATGATAATGAGGTCGTAGCGTATGGTGCCCGCATCCGCGATCCATTGGGAGACGGTCTGTTTTTTCCAAGAAATATCTATTGATAGACTCGTTTCCCGGGCTAGGGTTTCGCCGATCGTCAGGAATGTGTCCTCCCGGTCTATGGCTGTTGCTCGGGTGATGGAAGGGAATGCTGTATGCGCCGCAAACAGTCCCGTACCCGGCCCGCACCCAATATCAAGGACTGATTGGGGTTTCCACTCTGGCAGCCGCTCTTTTATTTTTCCGAGAGCGCTTGCGATTTGCGCATAGGTTGCCGGGAAGCGGAGTGATAGGTACGCAAGCACGTCCCCGCCGCTTTTGACGAGCGGCTCTCGGGATGTGCGGTCGGTGTCCATGTACCGGCCGTGCAGTTTTTTCGCCGACATAACGATGGTACGTGAGTTCGAGTCGCCAAGCATCCGGGACACGGCTGTTTCGAGCGCGGGAGGGAGGTTAGCGAATGTCTCTGCCACGTGCCTATTATAGCAGGCAAGATGGTTAGGCTTGTCTGGACGAATGCCCAACATTAGGGGTATACTACTGAGCGGATGTTAAGAAAGTATTCTTCTGAGAAAGGTTTTGTCCTCGTCAGGCATCGTTCCGGTGTCTGACTTGTCGTGCCATCGTCTCTAACTTCGCGCTCGGAACCCGTCACAGAAACCACTGTCCGTATTGTCTGTGGTCCAAACACGTCGATAATGCTCCCGGTGACAGAAAGTCTCATTGTGGTGGGCGGATGCAGCCAATCGGCCTTCGGATGAGAAACGATGGCGAGCTTATGATCGTGCATCGGTGTCTTTCGTGTGGAAAGATAGCCCCAAACAGAATTGCCGGCGACGATATTCCGGAGGTTATCTTATCGCTTACCACCAAACGATTGAATATACACAATCTACTAACGGATAACGACATACCAGTAATCCGCGAAGCGCTATATGGGAAACAAAATTGGTAAAGTACACCCTACACCGGATGTGTTATAGATTAGAAATTATTGAAGATATGGAAACTTAAATAAACACAGCAAACTCGAAATTTGAAAGGCAAACAATATAAAATATATTATTCCAACGCAAACGATTAGGCTCAATGCTAACGACGGAGTCGTTGGAAAGGCTAAAGACTTTTTATGTTCCTTTCCTTGAATAATGGGATTGAGCAATTCAGACTCTTCCTTAAAATATTTCTCTTCTAATTTGTTGGCAGCACTTATCCAATAGTTTATCCACTTAAAGCCTCGATGAGCGGTGCCGTACCAAACAAAACATGAATATAATCCAAGCAGAGGGAGAAGATGTGAGATTATTTGTAAGTTAACTGGAGATTTGTCATTTATAAAACCAAATCCTGTAAACAATAATGTATTAAATACAAGCATTGCATTATATCTACTCCAAATTATCTGACACTCTGAAATATAAACATTAACAGCAGCTTGGTATTTTGCCTGAGCTTTTTCTAATTTATTATTTTGAGTACTATTAGTGCTAGCTTTATTAGTGGCCATTATTCTCCTTAGTTATATTTTTTGCATTAAAAGGCCATTTTTGGGTGATAGCGCGCCAAAAGATTCCGCCGAAGAGCGCGATCGCCAGAAGTCCACCGAATGCCGATCCCGCGTCTGTTGAAGACCCCAGTACTGTTGGTGTGGTTGTTGATGTCGGTGACGTTGGGGTTTCTACGGGAGCGGTTGTGCTTGTCGGTTGCATAGCTGAAGGGGCACGCGTTGCTATCGGCTTTGGCGTCCAAGTCGGGATGGGTCTTGGTGTCCATGTCGGGACCAGGCGGGGTGTATTCGTCGGATAGACGATAGCCGGAGGAGAATAACTTCCGCCGCCATGACAATGCCGTTCGTTCCAGGGAACGCCCCACTTATCACAATTTGTACGGCAGTAATGGCACCCGTCCGATGCGGTATTTCCCGGATGCGCAGAGACGGGGCTTACAAACAAAAACCCTGTCAGAAGGACAGGGATGATACGGATAATTAGCTTTTCCACACTGCTTTGGGCAGCGTGTATAGTATACACCGGGGGGTCAACTGTAATTATCTTGTTGTAATGCTCCTAACATACAAATGGTAACGGGGGGGGAGTACTATCACGCCATATGCCACCGATCGTGATTATTCTTGCGGTGATCCTCTATGGCGGCGCCGTGATCATCGGCAATCTCAAGCCACAGAAATCCCAGATACCATCCGACCTTCCCGAGCCGACAGTAACCGTCGTACAGGCGACCTCGACCCCAGAAGTCACTGGAAAAAGAAGTATCACGCCGACGCCGACCGTACGGGTACGGAATGCAACCGTTACTCCGGCAAAGGCAGTTCCGACCGCGACCCCGCGGGTTATTCCGTTGGTTACGGCAACCCCCGTTCCGCAGTCAGACACCCAGCCGCCGGTCATCGACCAGGTCACGGGGCCAGCCGACGGGAGCACCGTCAATTTCAACAGTTTCTGTTTTCCCGTCCATGTCACGGACAACGTGTCTTCGGGGATCACCATCCGGTACTCATTCAACTCTGGCCCGGGCGAATGGGGGACGAATTACCCTCCATGTTTTCAGAACGTCCGCGAAGGCTGGCACACGTTCGTTGTTCAGGCCAAAGACGCCGCGGGCAACGTCTCCGGGTACGTCTCCCGGTACTTCCAGGTCGTCCTGGCATCGCCGACATCAGCAAATACGCCGGCTCCGACCTCCGCACCTAACGAATAACATCGTTTTTCCGGGCGGTTATTGACAATCCGGACGTCCGGGAGTTAAATCGGGGATAGTGTCGGAAACGGAATCATCACCTCCTGCTTCCCCGGCGGCCCCAGCCAAAAAAGGCGGCGGCTGTCTTACCGCCATTATCTTCGGCATTATCGCGATTATTCTTATTGGTGCCGGCAGCAACGCAGCATTGGGCCACTATATGGAGAACTGCGAGCCCGGTGAAGATATCCTCGACTGCATGTTTGCGATAGCGGATGAAGAAGAGCCGGAAGGGGCCGTGACGGCAACGGGTGTGTATACCTACAAGGACTACTCCGCGACCCTTACCCTTACCATTCCGTTGGAAGGCGGTGCGGTTACCGGAAGGATAAGCGGCACGTGTGACGGTGTCGTTACGAAGGCATCGTTTGATGGGAAGGATTACGGGGTCATCACGGGCTCTATGCGCGGTACCTGCGACCCGTTCTTCGTGAAGATTCCGGCGACCGGCTCGTTTTCGGGGACCGTGAATAAGAGTGCGAAGACCGTTCCCCTCCGCATCTTAGGAAGCGGCGGCGGGGTAGAGAAATCGGACTCCATGTCACTCACGTATTGAGGTGTTACCCTTTGGGCATCCACTTGTCGAGGGCTTTTTGAAGTTCCGGGGAGTCTTTCGCATCCCGGAGTTTAGTTTTCGCCATTGCCGCGCGCGTTGCCTGTAATACCGCTTTGGCTCCTGCGACCGTGCCGTCCGGGTGTCCGTGGATGCCGCCTCCGAAATTCATCAGGAGATCGCGACCTAGGTATTTGTAAAGGTCGGGAATCATTCCGGGATGGAGCCCGCCTGAGGCAACCGGAAGCGTCGTTTTTAGACCGTACCATTCGCTTCTTAGGAATTCGTTGATTGCGACGACTTCTTCCTTACCACCCTCCATTTTTCCGACGACGGTTCCCGTGTGGAGCGAGTCGATACCGGCCAGGCGGGACAGTTTAGCGATCACGAGCATTGAGATACCGAATTCCCGGGATCTTGTGAATGCCGCATGCATGGCGCGGTGGCCATGGAGCATCAGCCCGAACCTGCGGTTTCGAATGCCCTGTACGCCGGAAAACCCAACGGTCAGGATGTCGAGCATGAGACAGTTTGCGTTATGGTCGAAGGCGTAGTTACCGCGTTTGAGCATTTCGTCGTAGGGCGCGGAAATGTTGAAGGCATGTATTTTTGCCTGTCCGATATCAAGATATCCTTTTTCCTTCATGCGGCTCGTGACCTCGTCGACCCGGGTATAGAAGTTATCGAAGGTCATGGATGCCAGGTTCTCGTCGTCTTTTACAAGATCCAGGCTTGAATAGACGTTCATTGACGCTTCCGCATGCTGGGCGCTCGTTAGCCCGAGTTTCGGCTTGATGATGGACCCCAAAAGCGGCCGGTCGGTGATACCGGTGAGTTTTCTTATGCCGTCGATGCCCAGCGCCGGACCGGGAAACGCATTCACGAACACTTCAGGAAACTCGATGTCCTCGATCCTGAGTTTCGTGATTTCCTTGAGTCCGAAGATGTTGCCTGCTATCGAGGAGAGGAACTGGGAAATGTTGCCGGCCTCAAACAGATCTAAGGGATAGGCAACCACGACTTTTCCGTTTTTCTCGTCCATTTCCACGACCTTGGCATGAAGCCTATCCCAGATTTTTTTCTCTTCGAGTCCTACGTCCGTCCAGGTGCCGACGGAGGATTCCGCCGCAACGCCGCCCGCCGTGCGGTCAAATGCCTCCCCGGTCACTCCAAGGGTAAACGTCACGAATATGTGTTTTGTTTTGTCGACCGCTTCGTTGACGGAGAGATAATGGTTATAGGGATTTGCCATAATAGAGTTTCTTGTCGTATCCCCGGTCGAATATGAACGGGAATCGCTTGCCGGTTGCCGTTTTCACCTGGCGCCCCGGAATGATTCCGACTTCGGAGATAATCTTTACATTACCAAAAAACGGGACGTAATCAAAGGCCGGCGCATAGAAGAGGAGATTGTCCGGCGCGTCCGGCCAGATTTCCTCGAAGCTCCGTTGTTCAATATGGGTGGGGGAAAACGGCAGCGGATCGTATTTAAGCAGTGTCGAGACGACATAGACCGGGATTTTCTGGCGTTTTGCCGCCGCAGCGACTGCAAGGGATCCTACTTTATTTACAAATCCCTTCTCGGTAAGAAGGTCGGCACCGATAAATACCGCATCGACCGTACCCCGGCGGCCTTCGATAAGCGATACGGCGACATCGTCGATGATCATGGTGACGTCATCGAATCCTGCGGCAAGCAGTTCTTTGGCGGTCGTCCGTCCCTGGTAACGCGGGCGGGTTTCCGCAACATACAGCGAGAAGTACGCTCCCGTTTTCCGGGCTTCCTCAAACAGGTGTACTACCGTCGAGGAATGACAGATGGTAAGGTACACGCCGCCGTCAACCAAGAGTTCGGCACCGACGCCCGGTATGATCCGTTTACCGTATTCGATAAAGCCCTTGTATTGCTCGATTCTTTCCCGGGCATCGTTGGTACATCCCTGTGATACATAGCGGATTGCGTTCTGGGCTAAGGGTTCGGTGGGCCGTGCAAACGCCAACCGTTCACCGATCCGGGTCAATTCGTAGCAGGATATGGACGGGCGTTCCCTGATAAGGTGCGAAAGCGCGTCCAATACCGCCAGTGCGACGTTTGTCGCCCCCTGGATCTTTATGCTCTTGATATCATGGACAACCTGGTCAATCGTGGGCATTGATACCATTGTCGCGCACCATACGATCTCCTGCAACTAGATTTTCAGGAGTGAAGACACCTTATCGACCACTTTTTCGATCGGCGTATTTGCCTTCACGAGGTATTCGACCGCCCCGATTTCGCGGGCTACCTTTTCTTCCGTATCAAGGTTTGTCAAAACGAGCACCGGGATACTCATGACGGCGGGATCCTTTTTGATTTCCTCAAGGATGTCAAAGCCATTCATACCGCCTGGAAGCATGATGTCCAGAATGATAAGGTCCGGCTTGATGCTGCGTATCTTTTCCAGCCCCTCTTTGCCGTCTTTTGCGCCGTTGTATTCGACAACATCCGAAAGGGCCAGCTTGTAGACATCCTGAAGTGCCTGATCGTCTTCGATCATGAGAACTTTTTTCATATGTTCACCTCCTTTTTGGACTGTTTTGTATTGGTGAGTAACGATGGGGGAAACCGCAGCTCGACATCGGTGCCGGGCGCCCCGTCTTTTCGCGGACTTATGATAGAAATCTGGCCGCCGAACGCATCCATGTACTGTTTCGTGGCGTAGAGCCCGAGACCCTTTCCGTTGGGATCAAGCTTCTGCGCATGCTCGGTCCGGAAGAATTTCCTGAACAGTCTTTGCTGATCCTCTTTGGATATGCCGGCGCCGTCATCTGACACAGTAATGACAAGTTGCCCGTCTGTAACCTCGGTCGAGATCCCAACCGAGCCTTCGTATTTTCCGTACTTGATTGCATTGGTGAGGATGTTTTGGATGACCCGTGAGAACCGAATGTCATCAATACGCAACCGGGGAAGCGCAGGTGGCGGCGTGAAGGTAATACGTACCCCGTGCGCCTTGGCTATCGACGCCACCATCCGTATCTCATTTTTAATGCTTTTGGCTACATCCAGAAGTTCCGGCTTGTATGCGATTTTCCCCGTGATGATTTTGGACATTTCGAGCAGTTCGTCGATTAAGCGCACCATCGTATGCGTGCTGTCGAGAATGGCTTGTATGCCGCCTTTTACCGGGGTCGCGAGCTTTGTTTTGTCGCGGAGCAGCAGCTCTGCGTTCCACCGTATGGAGGAAACGGGTGTCCGGAGCTGGTGGGCGGCGATCATGATGAAGTCGTCCTTTGCTTGTTCGAATTCCTTGGCTTCCGTGATGTCGTGGTAATTGACGACAATCGCATGGATCATCGGGTCGCTAAGGAGGTTTCTTCCGGTGGTCTCGGTCCAGATCCATCGTCCGTCTTTATGCTTATAGCGGAATTCCGCGCGAATCGGCTCATTTGGCGTTGCGACGACCTTGGTAAGCACCTTCACGATCCGTGGGAGATCTTCAGGGTGGACGAGGGAGAGCCCGGGGATTCCCTCGAACTCTTTGGGGGTATACCCCAAGACCTGTTTGGTCGAAGGGCTGGCGTAAAGGATCGTCGCATCGGCATCGATGAGGCACACGGCGTCCGAGCTTTTCTCGATAAGTTCCTTGTACCACCGGTCCGTTTTATGGACGAGCGACTCCTGTTCCCGTTCACGCGCAACGGATGCGGCAACGGTCAGTTTCGTCATGCTGAGTATCCCCAGGAATATCTGTAGCACAAGAAGTGCTTCATCCATATTTTGCGTTGCGTTCCAGAATGGCCCGGACCGGTTGACGGTGGCGTAGGTTGCGACGATGGCGACGATGAGGATGCCGCTTATGGTTTCCCTCGGCGTGAAGGAAAATGAGATAAAAAGGAGTATCGGCATGGTGAGGTACGCATAGGGGAATATGTTGGAGAATACGAGGAAGCTTGCGGCACACAGCATCGCCATGGCGATGATGATTCGCAGCGGGCGTTTGACGAGGATTGTAAGGGACGGATCCTCGCGCCAAAGGAGGATAAGCGGAGTTACGATAAGCGCCCCGCTCATGTTACCGAATACCCAGGTAAGCCAGACGAGGAAGGGATCCTGGTGGATAAGATACCCGCCCAACCGTAACGACGTGACCCCTATTGTCGCGCTTACCATGGGGGCGACGACACCGGCAAACACCGCAAACCGGAACACCCAGCTTGGCAATTTGAATGCGTTGACGCCGCCCGCAAACCGGGAGACGAGGAATGCCGCCGTGAGTCCCTCAAGGGTGTTTCCGAGGGCAATACCAAGTGAGGTGAATGCCGAGCCTTCCGTCGTAAGATTTGCAAGGAACGCGCCGACGAAAACCGCCGGCCACACTTTACTACCCAACAGGAGAAACATGGCAATCGAAAATCCGGTAGGCGGCCAGATTGCGGTACTGCTTGCATGGACGGTTGCGAATGTGAGACTCCATTTCGCAAGAACGACATAGAAAAGAGCGACGAAGAAATTCTGCCAAAGCGGGTGTCTTACAATAGATCGGAATCGTGACATACGGGTTACGCTGATGTGAGTGTCCGGACTTTTTTAAGTATCGTATCGATTGAGGAATTCGCCTTGGTGAGGAAATCGGAAGCCCCCAGCGCTATGACCGCTTCGCGTTCCGAATCCAGGTTCGTGACGACAAGTACGGGGATATGGCTGGTAGCCGGATTAGATTTGATATCCTTAAGAACCGATATGCCATTGACGTCTCCGGGGATGAGAAGGTCAAGGATAATTAGATCGGGAAGTTCCTGCCGGACCACATGGAGTCCAAGCCTGCCGGAATGGGCGGGGAATACGCGGTACTTCTCGGCAACCAGCATCTCGTAGTAGAGATCCAACGCGTCCGCGTCATCTTCGATGATGACGATGGATTTCATGCTAAGCCCCAGCATAGCAAATGTTGGGGAAATTACAATTCATCAAACGGTATCCGAATTACGGTATTTCGAAATTTGATTATTATTGAGTGCCCAGGAAATACGGGATGCGATTGCCGATGACGAGGAAGTGTTGTTGGTAACCGAGGTGGATGCGGGAGCGCGGGAAGTATGCGCTTCATCACCTGCTCGAAGTTTGCTACAATTCGCTGTATGAATCTTAAGGTCGGCACGTCAACTATGCTGTCCCTCTTTTTCGCTTCACCTTTGGCTTCCAACTTCCTCAACCCCGGAAAGACCGTTTGATTGTCGTGCGGGATAAACTCGGTCGCATACTCAAAGCAGATACGCCTAAGCCGCTATTTGCGGTTCCTTCGTAGGAGCACTATGGCAACAGATGCACAAATGACTGCTAACAAGGATAATGCGCAGCGCTCATCTGGTCCGGTTACTCAGGCGGGAAAGACTGCGGTTTCCAAAAACGCGCTCAAACATGGAATCCTTTCCGATGCTGTTATTTCTGCGGCAGCGAATCTCAAAGAGAGCGAAAGCGAGTTTGAGGGAATCAAACGAAGCCTTGTTGATTCGCTTGAGCCAGTCGGAATGCTAGAAGAGATGCTCCTTGACCGCATAGCCGTGTGTTATTGGCGCCTGAGGCGCGTTGTATGGTCTGAAAACGGCGCAATTCGCCTTCAACTTGATAATCTATGGTATCGGGAGAAGGAGCGATTGATGGATGAAGCTAAATTGCATCAAGGCTTGCAAGGAATAACGTCGTTTTGGGATCGTATGAAAAATAGCGTTTCAGCAAAAATGGCTATAGAGCAGCTTACTGACCTAAAAAAGACCGTTGAGGAGGCTGGCCACCTTCCAGATATAGCCTTCCAAGAATATGTTGCTCTCAAGGGTTTGATGACGAATGAGGGCATGTGTGCGTTTGTTTTCCATCTGAATCAGATGGCAGAAGGAAAAACAGAAGGGGCAGATGATCGTCAGCGAGGGAAAACCGCTCTTATCGCGATGATGACAGACGACATTGCAAAAGCGACAACAATTATGAAAACGACTGAGGCAATAGAGGAGGATGAAATTTCGGGAAAGCAGCTTCTTATGAGGGTTCCCAGTGCTGACACAGCCGATAAACTTACGAGATATGAAACGGCTATAGAGAATCAGTTATACAAAGCAATGAACCAACTGCTCAAACTTCAGACGCTCCGGAAGGGCGGAAAGGTAGTATCTATAAACTCGGTCGAGGCGGAAAGTATCGAAACTTAGCCTCAAGATTGGGTTTGTTTGGAAAAATATGACCCGAGATATAGTGTACGCAACTATTTTCTCTGTATAATTGATCTATATTGTATGAGTAATCGAAGACATTATTCCAAGTACTCTTTAGAAAACTTGATTTCAAGCATAGTTATATTTTTTCTGGGATATAAGTTTCTTGCAATCTTCATTCAGAAGCAAACGGGCATTACGATGTCCGGTCCATCGATTCCCGCATGGGTTTGGGCAATAGCTATCGAACTAATCATAGTTAGTGTTGCCTATAAAATATACCAACTCTATAGACTCTCAAAAGCAGGAATCTATGAGATCGATAAGATGACAGGGGTTGAGTTTGAGGAAAAGTTATCTATTCTTTTTTCACAGCTAGGATACACAGTTCGGCATACGGGTAAAACTGGTGATTATGGTGTAGATCTTATTATCGAAAAAGATGGAAAGAAGACAGCAGTGCAAGCGAAGCGGTATGGATATCGAGAACATGTGCCAGAGAGTGCAATCCAGCAAGCCTTTTCAGGTGCTAAGTTCTATAACTGCAACGATGCGTTGGTGGTTACTAATAGTAGATTTACTTCTTACGCGAACAAACTAGCGCATTCAATCGGAGTATCTCTTTGGAATCGCAATGACCTCATCAACGCCTTATTGAAAATCAAAAAATAGATTTGCTTTATCTACACAAACTTTCACATGGCACACCATCGCTGTCGCCGTCACGTGCTGAACAACCACAAGTATTCAGCTGATAGTATGCTTCCTCGCAAGAGAAAATCGCGGTGCATGACTTGGAACAGTCGCACGTGTAACTTCCGCCACCTCCAGAACCTGATGTGCTTGTTGACGACTGTGTTGGTTGCACGACTTGAGTTGTTTTTGTGGGAACGGGTGCGGTTGTTAAAACTATCTTTATTGTCGGAGTAGAGGTTGGTGTTACACAGGCGTTATCCGCCCATAAACCCTTTTTGTTTTCCCGTGCGCTCGATTCTGCTTGTTTGAACTCCGTTTGATACGTATAGGGATTGCTCTGATATGTATATTCGTGTGCATATCCTTCGCTAATCATGAACTTATTGAAGTTAGTTCCATCCTCGAGAAACACGAAACGGAGTAGCCGGTTATACTTGTCCCGTTCTCCCTGGGTTGGATCCGCTTCGAGTGATACATTTTTTCCGGTCAATACCTCTTTTGCTTTATTGGACGCTTCGATGGCGAAACACTGCACAGGCTTTCGTGGATCTACAGATTCGGGCGAATCGATACCGATCATCCGGATGGTTTCCGTCTTTCCGTTGAGATCCACGTTGATCGTGTCACCGTCTATGACCTTTATGACTTTGTGGAGTTCTTGTTTTGGTGTCACCATGACGGTTGCTGTTGATGAGGGACTTGATGTGATTATAGGTGATGGTACTGTTCGAGTTGCTTCGGATGGTTGCTTACTTGATGAGCTGAGCGCAATAACCCATGCTGAACCGAAAAAAAGCGTCAGAATAGAAATGATTGCAATGAGTCCAATTTTTGCTTTGTTGTTGGATATTCGCTTGAAGCAAAGCCATCCAAGAAGTATGCCGATGGTGAACGGGAGTAAGGCGATAGCAACGCTAAAGACCATCAGGTATCCTACGAACAGTATCAATTTTTTCACAAAATAATTCCTTTTCAGCTAATCATTATCAGAGGCGTCCATTTTACTATGTGCCGTAACCAGATTTCGCAATAATTCCTTGATTGTGATGCCTCTCTTTGCGGCGTTTTCTAACACCCATGCTTCGGCTTCAGCACGTCGTCTCTCGCGCTGCACTCGTGCCCCCCCCTGTGACAGGTCGAAATATTCTCCGGGTGCAAGACCGTGTTTTTGGGCAATCTGGTCCCAGATAGCCCGTTGAGCTTTGGAATCCAGTTCGAGTCCGAATAGCGTTTTGATTTCTCCGCCTTTACCTCTCATACTGCCCGCTATTATTTCCCTTTTTGGCCTTTGTTGCAAGTTGCAATGGCTTGATAATGTTTTCCTACTGATCCATAATTAAACTACACAGCCGGACAGCTGCACATTATTGTGGCTTCTAGATCACTGAAAGGGGCAACCTTTTCTCGTTGATCTAGAAGCTGTCCGGCTGATAGGGAGAGAGAGGTTGTCCCTTTATGTTTCAGCTGGTACCGATACTTGTATTAGCAATACTGTCAGCAATTGGTGCAACAGGTTATATTGTTGTTCAGCAGAATAAGCAGATAGAGACCTTATCCAATCAGGTAAAAACGCTTCAGGTTTCGCCAACAGCATCTCCGTCTCCGACAATTACACCAACTTCGGAACCGACATCAACACCAACAAAGAAACCGTACGTCAAGCCAACCTACGCTCCTGGTGAAGCACCAGCTATTGAGCCTCTAGGAAATCAAAAAGCGCTTATCGAGATTGAGAACAAAATGGCTCAAATGAAAGCGGCAATTCAAAAGTATCAAGCCGACTACAACAACTTACAGAAATCTGAGTATGCGGATAGTGGTTACGTAGACATTGTACTAAAAGAAATAGCCCGTTTGGATGCGCAATATAAAGACCTTGAAAAGCAACGTTGGCAAGTTATGGCAGAGCAGTGATGGCGTATGTCTGAACCGATTATCCAAAAGGATCCGTATGATAGCAGATGGGGTGTAGAGAAGTTGGGAAAGCTTTGGGTTCATGCCAAGGATATCCTTGAACATGGTAAATGTCCGCTGCTTCCAGCTCAGTCTTTTTACACAAGCTGGAACGGAACCAGCACAGATCTCGCCGTAATGGCGGGAAAGATACTTAGATACCTACGTTTTACCTCTCCTTGGGAGACGCGAGTCAACTTTGTGTCGGGTTTGGACTCACCTGGGCAATTTAGGCTCGATAGTGGAAAGGCTAGCATAGATATCCATAGAAGATACAGAAGCAATCCTACTGCGTGCGCAGCAATTCTTGCGCATGAAATAACACATCTTGTCCTCAATGCGAAAGCCTGTCACGAGGATAATACTCTTGAAAATGAGCGGTTTACCGACTTTGCGACCGTATACTTTGGATTAGGGGTCCTTGTGCTCAACGGGAAGTATGCAAGTCATACCACGGATGGTTTTTCATTGTTCAAATCGATTCTTGGCATTATGACGCTCATGCTTGCGGGTATTGGGTATTTCAGTAATCCTTTTCGAAAGGTTGAAAACAGTTTTGGCTATTGGAAAGTTGATGATTATTATATGATTTTTCTCGGATACGTTCTGAGAAATAATTTGAATATGGATACAATTTCAAAATACATTAAAGCTGGAACGCGCTATCCCGGTTTATGATTCTCTTATGCAGGGTATCCGTTTGCGATTATCACCCGTGGAATTGTTTCGTTATTGTGTAAGCGCATTATACGATGCGATAGTTTGGGTTTGGGTAGGTCTACAGATCTTCGTTCGTTTATTGATACTGCCTGTGTATATTTTTGTCGTTTTAGTGTCGATGTTTAATCGATATTTTTTCGGATCTACGCCGTCAGTGCGATTACTGCTCTTGTCATTTGTTGTTACGGTTTCATTGTTTTTCATTGAAACTGACTTATTATTCGATAATGAAATCTTGTTTTTCTTCATGTGTCTCGTAATCGTTTCACTCGTTGTCGCTCTTATTCAATTAGTTTGGAATGTTCTGTCAATAATTATTCCTTTAACGACAAGTCTATTTGGCCTCACATATAGTATGGTCAAGCGCGGTAATACGAAACGGCACGCAAAAACTGTCAGGCACCTTACCAAAGAGTATTTTCGTCGAGTAATCAAAAACATCGCGTATCTTTCATTTCCCTTTGTGGTCGTTTTTTTTATTGGTATCGTTGTGTTTTACAGTCGTGGATATAGGGTTCAATATGTCGAAATGGTACGCGGGTGCAGCTCACTAGAATCGATTGAGAAGATCAAAAGAGCGACAGTCGCAGTAGTGAATAATCCTAGCCTATATGATCTTGATCCCAATAACGAAACAGGACACGGCACAGGGGTGCTCATAAGTAAGCAGGGATACGTTCTGACTGCAGCCCATGTGATTAGTGAAGTAAATGAGGATCAGAACATTAGCGTCATGTTCCCGGATGGGGGAGTACTTCCGGCAACTGGAGTTTTGTTTGACGATCAGGCGGACGTGGCAGTTTTGAAAATAGAGGGAGACGACTATCCCGGTGTTTATTTGGGTAGCGCTACTAGTAGTTCAATGTTGTTCGAACCCCTCTACGCGTTAGGCATCCCAAATCACCTTTCGAAGTTCGAAACAGAGATTTCTGCCGTTGACCGATTATTTAGCTATACTAGCTCTGGCGTAATCAAGTTGGAAACATTGGGAAAGATAAAACATGGTTATAGTGGCGGGCCAATATTTGATGTGTGCGGTGAAGTTGTTGGCATAAGTATAAACAGCCGCCATGTCCTGTTACCTAAGTCGTATCAAGAAGAAATCTTTATCACTGCTATTTCCAGTGAGACGATTCGAGACCGTATAAAAGGAAAATTGGAGATAGAGTAAACGTGTATAATAGCTTGTCAGGACGATCAAATGAAATTAGATATCAGATATTATGTTGACTGTTCATACGGGTTAGCACGGCTTAGATTATTCGAACATAGCTTCGTTGGCATGAGGGTAATTACAGCGCTCCGTAAAAAGTTAGGCCTACCTCAGGATGGTTTCTCTGGTGATAGATTTGAAAGACTTGAAAAGTATTCAACTTGGATTAGATCAAAAAAAGAAGTAATTAGGCATGCTGAGGGCGAATTAGGCCACATAACAAAGATCGAGGAAAAACAAAAGATGGTACTTCGTAGGGCTCAGGAAGACGTTTTACTTCCAATAAACTCATTGGCCCTAAGTCTAAAACTTGATCCTCATACATTTGAAACTCTGGTGCTATATAACGATATGCCTTTGTCGTATCCGGATGATGATATTGTTCGTGTAGTCAGCTATGGGGGAAATCCGATCCAAGAACCAGGTGTTTATATTCAGGTTACACCCATGACCCAAAAAAAGGATGTAATAAAGTCATGGCAATACGCGCTTGTCCATTACAAAAAGTTTTTTCACCTAAAGGGGCGAAAGAAGCAAAAAGGAGTCTCGCTGGTTGAGCATGATGATCTCAAACATTATCTTGTAGTCGAACAGTGTTTGACTGAATGGCTGAAGATACAAAATGAACTTCGTAATAACCTCAAGGATAAAAAGAAACATGAGATTGCGAAAGAAGATAGACAGGATCTTGATAGAGATGTGTATGGAGCAGTAGGACTTGCTGTTTCAAGGTTAGGACTGACCGACACTAAAGAATCAAGGAATGAAGTTCGAAATGATTACTATAAAGTAATCGATAGATATCAATTGCCACGATATTCCTGGCTGCCCCATTATTTACGATTTCTAGGCCTCTAACCCCTAATTCCTCTAAAAATTGCTGTGTTAGGCTGTCAGAGTCGGTAATTCCCGACTAGCTATTCAATTACATGAGATCTATATGACAGCATTCTATCAGTCGTCTGACATCACAATCGCTTCTACGCTCTTCTATCACGGCTTCATTCCCCGCATTATTAGCGATCAAGACAATCGCCGAGTATTATTTCACTTCCAACAGGATAAAAAACTAACAGATCTTCTTGATCGTTATTGGAAGGGTGAAGTGCGCGTTGAACCACGCAAGTATTCTTTTTGCGTACGAGAGTTGAAGGCTATGACTCGAGGGGGCTTTAGTGAATCTGGGAGGATGTCATGAGCACCCTTGAGCTTCTAACGCATATCGGCCGTTTGGTGAAAGCCATTGACGACTGCACGGACTGGTTTCTGCTTTCGCGAGAGCAGAAGGATCCGGACAAGCGGGAAGTCTATGAGGCGATATACGAAGCGAAAAATAGAATCTATCTACGAGTTCTCAAGGAGGTACATGAACAACTCAATGGATAACATACGTAATGAGAAAGAATTGCTGGCAGCTGAAGGTTTGGCTGGTGTCGTTCAAGAAACGGGTCAGACCATATCAAGATATAGTGGACGGGAGTGGGGGGTATATTCCAAAGAGAACTTGCTGGCAGTGCTTGGTCAGACGGTGAAGCAGGATAACACGAATAAACTCATCGTATTCTTTTGTCAGTTGCTCGCCTACACAGAGAATGATCAACTCAATGTAAGTTTTATCGCACCAAGTAGTAGCGGCAAGTCATACCTCGCATTAGAAATAGCAAGCCTGTTTCCACCAGAGGACATTATTGATCTTGGTTACGCATCCCCTGCATCATTTTTTCATACAAAAGCGGTGTTTGATAAAGAACGTAACGGGTATATTGTTGATTTAGAGCGCAGAATACTGGTTTTTTTAGATATGCCGCATCCTCAACTGTTAGAGCGGTTACGTCCTGTTCTTTCCCACGACAAAAAAGAAGTTCATATCAAGATCACTGATAAGCAGAAGGGGGGTTTATCTACCAAGGATATCTTCATTATCGGTCATGCTTCAGTTATCTTTTGCAGCGCTTCTTCTATGTGGGACGAGCAGGAGAATACGCGCTTCATGGTGCTTAGTCCTGAAACGACGCAGGAGAAGATACGGGAAGCTATTTTTGAAGTGGTCAAGAAAGAAATGGATTATCGGGCTTACGGTGAAAGATTGTCGCATGATCCGAAGCGGAATGCGCTGAAAGAGAGGATATCAGCAATTCGGCAAGCCCATGTTCAGCAGATAAACCTTCATGATTACGACAAGTTTCTAGCAATGTTCAGTGAGCGGAATCGTATTCTGAAGCCACGTCACGCAAGGGATATCAAACGTATTGCGTCTATTGCAAAAGGTTTTGCGCTTTTGAACCTATGGAGCCGTAATTACAAGGTTGAAACTGGCACAATAGAGACAACCGATGAGGATTATGAACAGGCTTTTGCAACTTGGGATCAGATTGCTACATCTCAGGATCTAGGATTGCCTCCACATTTACTAAATCTTTATCGTGAAGTGATTGTTGCGGCATACGAGGAGCGTGATAAGACCGGCCTAACCAGGCAGGATATCATGAAGAAGCACTTTGAAGTATATGGGCGCCATATTCAAGATTTCAAGCTGCGTAAGGAATACCTTCCAATGCTTGAAAACTCAGGGTTGATTGCACAAGAACAAGATAAGAACGACAGACGGATTCTTCGCGTGTACCCACTAGCGTTGTCCACGGTATTACCCGGTAGGGAAGATGAACAAGGAGAATTGCAATGAGGAAGATTACTCCCATTCAATTTAGCTTTGTATATGTCGATAAACCAGAGAGCCCTGGGCGGCTAGTTGATGCCTATGCACGGATATTTCGTCAAGCGTGGAAAAACATACTTGTATGTCAGAGTACACGAGAGTACACTGATAATACATATGAAGAACCAACCAATTCAAGACGAGTTTTTAACTCCGGAGGAAGTGGCGAGGGTGCTCAAAGTCAAGATAATCACGGTATATCGGATGGCGCGAAACGGCAGAATCCCAGCGGTAAAATTTGGCAAGGTATGGAGGATAAACGCGAAGCTTCTCAAAGAGCTTCGTGAGGGAAAACCAATATGATAGAGATGCCGTTACAACAAAAAACCTCGAAAATAGCAGCGTTATACGCTCGCGTCTCGACTGCGCGACAAGAAGAACAGGAGACTATTGAATCGCAGCTGGACGAGATCAAAGCACGAATAGCAACTGACGGGCACTCACTTTCTGAGGAAAATATCTATCAGGATGACGGCTGGACTGGTGAGATGCTTGAGCGTCCTGGACTGGATACTATGCGCGATGCAGCTAATGACGGTAAGTTCGAGATCCTCTACGTTTATGATCGCGGTAGATTGTCGCGTATCTTCGCCTATCAGGAAATCATCATTGAAGAATTGACCAATCGGGGGATAGAGTTTGTAACGATTCACGATATCGCTGCCCGTACACCAGAAGAACACGTGCTACAGGCGATGCAAGGAGTATTCCATCAGTACGAGCGGGTAAAAATAGCTGAGCGGTTTCGGAGAGGAAAGCTTCACAAAGCAAGAAGCGGTATTCTCATCAATGGACAGGCTCTCTACGGTTATAGGTATGTCAAAAAGACGGATACGGAGCCAACGCACTATGAAATCAACGAAGATGAGGCACGGATTGTGCGTATGATATTCCGTTGGGTTGGAGTGGAGCGGTTGTCTGTGTATGAAGTGCGCCGCAAGCTGTTTCAGCAGAAGATCCTTCCCCGGAAATCAAAGAATACGTATTGGACCCGTGGACCGATTATCCGAATGCTTCGGACGGAATCGTACATGACGGGCGTTATCTATTACAACAAGTCAGAAGCAATAGTTGCCAAAAAGCCTCTCAATCACGATAAGTATAAGAAGGTCAAGCGGACGAGCAGAAAAGTTCGTCCGCGCGAAGAGTGGATTCCGTATCACGTCGCGCCGATATTAGAGAATAATGGGCTCTTTGAGAAAACTCAGGAAGTGCTCGATTACAACAAAAAATATCAGCCAAAGAACAAAAAATATGATTATCTGCTTTCCGGGCTTGTGTGGTGCGGCTGCGGCGAGCGAAGGGTTGGTGATGGATACAGTAAGGGAGGCAATCATTATTATCGCTGTATCGAGCGCGTCAAGAAGTTTCCGCTTATGGAAGCCATATGTAAAGCGCAAGGCGTGAACGCAGTCATTACCGACGGATTATTGTGGCAAAAACTGCGCGCATTCCTTGGTGATAGAAATCAGATGCGTGAACAAGCGACGAATTGGCTCAATGACGAAATGGTCAATAATTCTGCTCATAGGGGAGAGAAACAACGTCTTCATATACAGTTGCAGCAAGCGAAAGATGAAGAGCTGCGGTATGTACAGGCGTTTGGTAAAGGAACAATCGACGAGGAACAGCTGAGAACAGTAACTACCGAGCTCAAGCGTAAGGTCAAGGATATTGAATCGCAACTACGTGAACTTGATGCTGTTTCCTATGGAGGAGTGATTGATAACAAGACGATAGACGCGCTGTGCGATGAGGCGCAAAGAGTGTTACAATCTCAATCTTATCCTGATAAAAAGAAACTGGTTCAGGATATAATTGATAAAGTAACTATTTTTGATGAAGGAAAGGTGAGGGTAGAGGGGCACGTGCCTAACTTTACCCAATACATGGGATATGAACTTACGCATAGGTATCGTCGGGCTTCCCAATGCGGGAAAGTCGACACTCTTTAACGCGCTTCTCAAAAAACAGGTTGCCGATGCAGCTAACTACCCATTTACCACAATCGAGCCCAATATCGGGGTCGTCCCCGTGCCGGATGCCCGGCTTGAGGTACTCGCCCAAATTGTGGAGAAAACGGAAGGGAAGAAACCACCGCTTGTCCCTGCCGTTGTCGAGTTTGTAGACATTGCGGGACTCGTCAAAGGTGCTTCCCAGGGCGAGGGACTCGGCAACAAGTTCCTTTCGCATATCCGGGAGGTAGACCTTGTCGTCAACGTCCTGCGGTTGTTCGAGGATCCGTCCGTCGTGCACGTTGCCGGAGACGTGGATGCCCGCCGCGACCGGGAGATCATCGAAACGGAACTTATCCTTGCGGATCTGCAGACGCTCGTTAAGCAGGTTGAGCCCCGGATGAATGCAACGAAGGAAGATATTGCCAAATGGGCGATGATCGTCCGTCTTAGGGACGGCATGAACGAAGGCTTGCCCGCGCGGCAAATCATTACCGATCCCGACGAGCGGAAGCTCATCCGGGACTTGAATCTACTGACGATCAAGCCGGTGCTCTATGTCTTTAACGTTTCCGAAGCACAGCTTGCGACCGCTGTCGGCGATCTTACGCCGTCCATCATGATTTCCGCTAAGACAGAGACGGAATTAGCGTCGTTGCCCGAGGAAGAACAGGCAGCCTACCTAAAGGACCTGGGTCTTGAAGCCTCCGGTCTGGACCGGCTGATTGCCAAAGCTTACGAAATGTTGGGGCTTATCTCATTTCTTACCTGCGGCGTCATTGAGTCGCGCGCGTGGACGATTGCCAAAGGGACGCTTGCTCCTGCCGCCGCGGGAGTCATCCACACGGATTTCGAAAAGAAATTTATCAAAGCCGATGTCGCGGCGTTTACCGATTTTACTGAGGCTGGCGGTTGGGTAGAGGCACGGGCGATGGGCAAGGTGCAAAGCTGCGGCCGAGAATACGAGATGCGCGACGGGGATGTGGTGGAATTCAAAATCGGAAGCTAATTGTAAACTATAGGGTAATTTGGTATACTGTCCATGACATGTTTGGAGGGGTGCTCCGCATGTCTTTTCTTTTTTGGGGAATACCCAATAAGGAAAGGCGTGCGGGTTTTCTTTTTTTATGACGGAAACGGAATTATCGGGTTCTGAAAAAGCTCTTGTTAACCAAATCAGGCGCCGCATAGCCGGGGAACTCGGTAGGCCGCTTTCGTTTGCCGACCAGTGGCGCGTTGACATCGAGCTTCAGAAGCACGGTATACGCATGCATAATGAGGAAGCGATGAAGGACAACCAGTTTTACCGAGTGGCCCAGAGCCGCCGCATTTCGCATCTCTTCCACCGTAATGCCGCCCGCCGCGACCGTTCGGGCGATTGACGCCTAATCCCAACTTCCTCATTGAGAAACCCATGTCCCATATGGTAATATTCCACCTATGACCTACGATCTTATGGTGTTGGTGGCGCCGACGGTTGATATGACGGATGCCGCCGCACAAAAAAATATGGTGACGAAACTCGTCGGGAACGAGAAGCTCGTCAAGGAAATAACCTCACTCGGCAAAAAGACGCTCGGGTATCCTATTAAGAAGCACACGGAAGCAACCTATCTTTTGGCAACACTCGAAGGAACGGTCAAAGTGGGCGATATCACGAAAAAAGCGAAAATAATGGACGAAGTGGTACGGTTTTTGTTGACGGCGCACGAGTAACCCATGTCGAGCAGAAGCTTAAACAAAGTGATCTTAATCGGGAATCTCACACGGGATCCTGAGCTTCGGTATACACCGACAGGGGCAGCCGTGTGTACGATCGGGGTTGCGACGAACAGGACGTGGGTGACGGATTCCGGGGAAAAGAAGGAAGAGACGGAGTTTCATAGAGTCGTTGCCTGGAACAAGCTCGCGGAACTGTGCAGTCAGTTACTCGCTAAGGGCCGCAAGGTATATGTTGAGGGAAGGTTACGCACCTCTGCGTGGCAAGCCCAGGACGGCACCCAGAGGACATCGACGGAGATCGTCATTGAAGACATGATTGTCCTTGATTCGAAGCGGCCGACAGGGGCCGGGGAAGAATCAACGGAAAGCAAAGGATCGGAAACGCATGAAGAGGTGAAGAAAGAGCAGAAGAAAACGCCGGGTAAGCAGGTAGCGCAGGCGCCTGCAGAAGAAGTCAATCCGGATGATATACCATTCTAAGGAGCATATATGATGAAACGATCAGGAAAATTTATCAAGAAGCTGCGTCCCGTTCCGACGAACTGTCCGTTCTGTGCGGCAAAGACCAACCCGGATTATAAGGATGCCGGTCTTTTAGGCAAATACGTCACCGAGCGCGGGAAAATATTGGGTCGCGCACGGACCGGCCTGTGTGCCAAGCACCAGCGCCGTATCGAGCAGGCGATTAAAAGGGCGCGATTTGTCGCACTTCTCCCGTTTGTCGTGCGGGCATAAGGCTCCGAAAAAACTGCTAAATTTCCTCATTTACAGTTCTTTCCTCACGCTGGTAGTATGGGAAGATATCTATGACAGAACTTCCGTTTTCCAAAATCCGATCAGCGATCGTACTCGTGGCCCTGCTTATTCTGGCAGGCGGGGTAGGGTACCGTCTGGGTGAACGTAGGGTGACGGTCGGAGTAACGCGCGACATGCGTCCCGTCATCAATACGGAGGCGCCGGCTGGCAAGAACGTTGACTTTTCCTTGTTTTGGGACGTGTGGGAGAAAGTGTCCCGCTACTACGTCGAGCCAAAGGATATCGATGTCGAGAAGCTCGTCTACGGGGCTGTATCCGGCATGGTGGCGGCAGTCGGGGATCCGTACACGTCCTTCTTCCCGCCGAAAGAGAATAAGGAGTTCAAGGAGGATTTGGGCGGAGCCTTCGAGGGAATCGGGGCTGAGCTCGGGCTTAAGGACGGACGCGTCGTCATCGTAACACCCCTCAAAGGGACACCCGCGGAAGCGGCGGGCTTGGCACCCAACGACTATATCCTCAAAGTAGACGGCACGGAGACGGTGGGATGGACGGTCGAGGACGCCGTGACGAAGATCAGAGGCCCCAAAGGTACGAAAGTGATACTGACCATTTTAAGCCCGCTGTCGCCGGAAGGGCCGCGCGATGTGACGATCACGAGAAACACCATTACGCTCCCGTACGTTACCTGGTGGGTGAAAACGCCTTCGGAAATCACGGAAATTTCCGCCGCGAGTGAGGCGGGGAAAATACGTACGCTCGCCAAGCGCATCGGGTATATAAAGCTCACCCGCTTCGGGGACAATACGAATGTAGACTGGTCCAAAGCCGTCGAACAAATACTGGCAACGGAGAAGACGGGCGGGAAGCTTGCCGGGGTGGTATTGGATGTCCGGAACAATCCCGGCGGATACCTAGACGGTGCCGTCTATATCGCCAGTGAATTCATGAAGGGAGGTACCGTCGTCTCCCAGGTAAATAGCGACGGCACCCGCCAGAACTATCCCACGGACAGAAGCGGGAAACTCACATCCGTTCCCGTCGTCGTGCTGGTAAATAAGGGGTCGGCATCAGCTGCCGAAATTGTCGCTGGTGCCCTACGGGATAGCAAACGCGCCAAGCTCGTCGGGGAGACGACCTTCGGCAAGGGTACGGTGCAAACGCCGTTTGATTTGTCCGGCGGTTCCAGCGTACATATCACGACCGGCAAATGGCTCACTCCCAGCGGAAATACCATCAGCGAAAAGGGTTTGACGCCCGATATCACGGTCACGATGGATCCCACGAAGAGCGCTTCCGCGGATGCGCAACTAGCTCGCGCCATAGAGCTTTTGCTTCAGTAAAATTTCAGGTTAATGCTATACTGATATGGTATGGTGAAAGCGTCCGGGAACCTTCGAAACCCGTTACTTATTATTTCCCTCCTTTTGGTTTTTGTGGGGAGCGTCGTTTCCGCGGGGTGGCTTGGAGTGAATTGGGATACGGTCAACCGTGCGCTGCCGTTCCTCTCCAAAAGCCCGCAGAGTGCGTTATCGATCCCCTCAGACCGCATAAAAGTGGTTGAGGAGGAGAATGTCATTACGGACGTCGTTGACCGGGTTTCCCCTTCGGTCGTAACCGTCGGTATTTCCCAGACTCGCAGGGTCGGGGATATGTTCGATTTCAATCCGTTCGACCCCTTTGGTTCCCCGCCCCGGTCGGGGGGGCGCACCCAGCAGGTGGAGCAGGACATCGGTTCGGGATTCGTGATCAGTGCCGACGGGCTTATTGTCACCAATAAACATGTCGTGAGCGTTCCCGATGCCAAATACCGGGTCATCACCAAAGACGACAAAACCTACGACGTTGTTTCCATTTACCGTGATCCGGACAACGACCTGGCGATCGTCAAGATCAATGCCACGGGTCTAAAACCAATCGACATGGGTGATTCCGACAAGATCAAGGTCGGTCAGATGGCTATCGCAATCGGGACGGCACTGGGGGAATTCCGAAATACCGTGACCGTGGGCGTTATCTCCGGTGTTGGAAGGGGGATTACGGCGGGAAGTCCGTTTGAGGGGTCGGCGGAGCGTCTGGATAACGTCATCCAAACGGACGCGGCGATCAATCCGGGCAACTCAGGCGGCCCGCTTTTAAACTCAGCGGGACAGGTGGTCGGCGTCAATACGGCAGTCTCCTCCGAAGGGCAGAGTATCGGATTTGCCATACCCATCAATACCGTTGCGGAGGCGGTGAATACCTTCAATACGACCGGGCAGTTTAACCGCCCATTCATCGGAGTCGAGTACCGCATGATTTCCCGGCAGATGGCGGTCTTAAACGAGATCCCCGAGGGGGCGTACATCATGGATGTCGTACAGGCAAGTCCTGCCGAAAAAGCAGGCATCGCGGCGGAGGACATCATTACCAAGATCAACGGGGAGAAAGTAACATCCAATAACGACCTGGCAAAAATCATCGGCAAAAAGCGGGTTGGGGACAGCATTACCATAACCCTGTGGCGTGACGGAGATGAGCGTACGGTGCAGCTTACGCTGGGGAGTCAGAACTGACGCTTACGCGGCGGAGGCGACCATCGACTCGGAGACCTTCGCCATTTTTCCTTCGATGATGTCTTCGAGATTATGCCAGGATTTGTTGATCCGATGGTCGGTGACCCGGTTCTGGGGGAAGTTATAGGTCCGGATTTTTTCGGCGCGCATCCCGCGGCCGATGATCGAGCGCGCAGCGCCAGCAGCCTTAGCGGCTTCCATTTCGGTTAGTTCCCAGAGTCGTGCCCGGAGCATGGAAAGCGCGACGGCCCGGTTTTGGAACTGGTCACGCTCCGTTTGGCACTGAACGACGATCCCGGATGGCTTATGCCGGAGGCGGACTGCCGAGCTTACTTTATTGACGTTCTGTCCGCCCTTACCTCCCGCGCGGTAGAATTCCCATTCCAGGTCCTCGCTTCGAATAAATACTTCGTTTTCAGGAATTTCCGGAAGAACGGCAACCGTTGCCGTCGACGTGTGAATCCTCCCATGCCGCTCTGTCGTCGGGATCCTTTGGACCCGGTGCGTGCCTGCTTCGTATTGTAATGTGGTGAACGCACCCGCTCCCTTGATCCGGATGGCGTTTTCTGAAATTTGTTCCGTTTTCCATCCGAGTATGGCTGCGTACCGCGCATACATCCGCAGAAGATCCATGGCCCAGATTTTGGCCTCTTCACCACCAGGACCGGCACGGAATTCTAAAATGGCAATATCGGAGTTCATGAGGGACCGCCAACTCTACTGAGCACCCATCAGCATTTCCTTGAGGGATTTCGGGGTTTTCTGATCGCCGGCTTTCTGTTGTTTCTTCTTTTTCTTGGAGACATAGCCGCTGGTTGCCGCTTTCGTCTGCTTGGCTTGGAATTTCTCTACGCGTCCCATCGTATCGACAAACCGCATTTCCCCGGTGAAGAACGGGTGGCAATGCCCGCAGATTTCTACCTGGATCTTGTCCTTGGTCGCTCCCACGGTGAACGTGTTGCCACAGGCACACGAAACGACGGCTTCAGGGTACCACTTCGGATGGATCGCGGTCTTCATAGAAGGCTATTATACATGAGACGGGGATTCTTTTCCAGGGTGAGACTCCGGAAGCGGATTATGCGTGCGGGCGAAGATAGTCCGGCATGCGGAAGCGACGAAACAGTTCCTTAGTCCCATGCCGGTCCATTTCGTATGCCGCCTGCCATTCCCACGCGAGCTTTTTCCGTTCGTAGGGGGTAAGCGGTAACTGCGACCAGGAAGGATGCATCTTGGCGGCAAGTGATTCTGCGCGCCGAATGCCGGCTTCTTCCCAAGGGAGGTCATGGAAGGCGGTCTTTCTTACACTCCGTGAGAGGACATCGAGTACGGCAAACGGCGCGAACGGATTGCCATGCCGTATTTCCGTATCCCAAAAGAGGTAGGCTTCTTCGGGAAGTGTTACAAAGGAGGGAAGGCGCGGAAGTCTTGTGATGAGCCGTGTTCCCTGTGGCTCGATGATCCCCATGAGCGCGTCGATATTCGTGGCTACCGTGGGACTGCGAAGGTCGGGAACGCGGGGATTTCCGCTTTCCGAAGCGGTAATGCTTAGCGATTTGAGGGGCACCCTCCTGGTCGTAAACGGCCTGCCGTATTTGAGGTCGTCGGGAGTTTGTATCACCGCAACTGCCGGCAGCCCGAATAGATCGGACGCCACATCCATACGGATGTAGGGTATTCGGGGAAGCTCCGGGATAGTGGCGTACTGTATTGTCGCCGTATGTTTTGGGCGTAGGGCAGCCCAGGCCCCGCGCGCATCCTCGGCCCAGGAGAGGAATTTCGGTTCCGGAACATCTGTGCTTGTAAGAGTGGCAAGGCTGTCGATATGTCCTATACGGGCAAGCCGTTTAACCTTTTCCGGGCCGCCGATAATCTTTATGTCCTCCATGGTGTCGGGTTCGGGGAGGTCCGGATCGGGGAATATAGGCACGGCATCGTCGCCTATGCCGACATACCGTTCGCGTTCAAATATGCGCCTTCTTGCCGTATCACTCTTATTGGCCGTAAGCGGCGGGGAGAGAAGTTTGTCCAGATGTTTACCCCTAAGTGCGACAACATACCCCAGGCCGATTGCCGTCCTAAGCAGGCGTTCGCGCTGGGTTTCATAGACAAAGCCGGGATCGAGGTCGACCCCCCATTCCTTCGTGATATGGATGATGCGTTCCGTCATAGAAAAAGACAGAGGAATCCTTTGCCCTTTTTGGTCGTGATGTTGCCGTAGGAAGAAAATTCCGTCCGCTGAAGCTTTTTCCGTAACCGGGACACTGCTTGGTCAATCGCCCAATCGGTGGGTTCACCCGTCTTACTACTGAGAACTGTTGCAAGCTGTTCCCTGGTCACGATGCGGCCGTTTGACGTCAACAGGAGTCTGAGGACTGTCTGTTCCGTTGGGCTTAACCGGGTCTGGTCAGTGAGTTTCATATAAAGTGCCGTCGGCGTGGTTTCTTTGGGGGAAAGGTATCGGCGAAGCGATCGTGATCGTATCAGATACCCATGGGGGGTAAGCTCAAGGATATGCATCTTTCTTAAGTGTTCCGTTTCCTGTTGGGTTACCTCCGAATCAGCAGCGGGAGGGCTTTTGAGGATTTCAAGTTGCCCTGGGGTAAGCCGTGCCGCAAAAAGCTGCACCTGCACGGTATATTCGGGGTGCCGGAATACGTTGGATAAGGGAAGGGCGCTGGGGGCGTTCTGTGCGAGCAATCTCACCGCAGCTTTGGCAAAAAGCAGGATGCCGCCCGCTTCTTTCGTGATGGTATCCACGGAATCGGGGCTTACCGAAACATTCCATTTGTGCACCCAGTATCGCACGAAGTGCCGCACGTCCCGGTCAGTAAACAGGGGCGGGGTTACGACATGCTGTGCCAGTGACCGGAATGGGGACAGGAGGGTAATGAACTCCCGCTCATCCCAGTGCTGGTCAATAACCAGGATGAAATGGATCCGCTCGGGAAGAAGATAATAGAGTGTCTGTACGAAATGAAGAAACGCCGTGAGCTGGTCTCCCGGCAGGGTTTCCGGGATATTGACGAAAAACACGAGATCGCGGTCCTCCTCCCGGATACGGGTTGCGATGGCCGCATGGAAGTTTTCCGTTGTTGGGGCAGGCAGGGAGATTGTCAGCGCCTGGAGGAACTGGATGATCCATGGCGTCGGGTCCGTAGGGCTTCCGAACGCCAATGGTACGTGCCCGAAAATATAGGCATTCTCCCGGGATCCCATGGATCTTGACCGGTCGGCCCGCCGCTCCCACATAAACCGGACGGCATGGTCCTTCCCGAAAAGCGGGGGCAAGGCAAGGATGACGTTCTCCTTAAGCAGGATAGGCGTGTATACCTGGAGCGCGAGCCTTTCATAGACTTCGTCCGGTAGCGGATACATGTCAGGATTATATCACAATAAATAACCTATAGCATATATCCTGACATAAAATGTCAAGCGCGGACCCGTTGGAAACTATATATTGGGTTGTTATGACGCGTTCAATTAAGCGAGGAAGCATCTGGAAGGCATTTCTCGCCGCTTCGGCTAAACGGAAATTTAGGAAACAGTCAGGGCAGCGGAAGACAGCTGTGCGACAGGATGCCGGACCACGATGCTAAAGGTAGAGAGTCTATGATGTTTTCCTACGCGCTGATTTTACCGCGCGGTGCCGTTTTCTTTGTTCGGCAATAACCACCCCTGCGGCAATGACGATACCTCCGATGACGTAGGATGGTGTTACTGTCTCGCGGAGCCAAATAACCGCAAGAATTGCCGCCCAGAGTGGTTGCAGATACGCAAATAGGGCGGATTCGGAAACCTCAATGGTTTTTACGGCCAGGTTCCGTATGGAATACGCGAAAGAGCCGGATAAGACCGCCATATAGAGGACGCCAGCGTGTGCCTGCCACGGGGCGGCGGCAAGGGCAGCCCATACTTCCTCCGGCGTCCGGTGAAGAAACAGGAACGGTAGGAACACGGAAAATCCGAGGATGAATTGTGCTTGCGCCAAAAGGGTTGCCGATATGCCCTTCTTCATGGCTTCTTTCGAGAGGAGTGCCGCGATGATATCGGTAATGACGGCGACAAGCATGATGCCGTTTCCTTCGAGTTTTCCCAACGTATCCGCGTGTCCGTTCATGATGAGCGGTCCGATAACCGTAAAAAGCGTACCGGCAATCGCAATAGTGATGCCGAGTTTTTCGTTTCGGGTGATACGGTCGTGAAAGAAAAGGACGCCGCCGAGAATAAGAAACAGCGGTCCGGCCGCAGTGATAAGACTTCCGGATAGGGCCGTCGTTTTGTCGAGCGCCTCAAAAAAGAGAAAGAGGGAAAGCGGTGCGGAAATGATTCCCGTAAGGATGACCAGCCACTGGTCGGACCATTTCTTGGGATATTTCGTTTTGGTTGCCGCAAGATAGGGGAATGCAATGAGTGTGCTCACGGCGAAGCGGTAGGTCAGGAAGAGCCACGGATCAAGCCACTGAAGCGTGCTTTTGACGACCGGGCTTGCCGCACCCCAGATAACGGAGACGAGTAATAAGTACAGGAACGCGGTAGAACGGCGGTTCATGGCAATACATCTACAGTAGCAAAAAATACGCGAGGGAGGGAATGGTGAAAAAGTGTAGCTGGTCGACACGACGGGTGTCATGTCGACCAGCTACGGTCAGCGGTATTGAATGATTAATGGTCTATTGCCCAAGGGCGCCGCCGGGATACGGCAAGCCGTTCACGGCGTAAAAACCTGGCTGGAAATGCCAGGTGTGCGTGTTGTAGGCGATGCCTACGGTTCCGTCGGCATATTCCAACCACAAGCCAACGTTTGGCACGACCCCAAGGATACGTGCGGGCAGGTAGTCGTCCTTTGCAGTCCAATGGCTTACGGCATCCGGCGGAGGCGGCACGCCTTGCGTGGCATAGGTTTCCGGGTCAGTGCTGACCTGGATCGCCACGAAATTGTGATCCACCCCATAAGAGAATGCCGTATAGATGCCGCCGATCTGGACTAAGTTCGTGTCCAGAGGACCCCATGGTGCGTACACCGGGACTTCCCACCAGTAATACTGTTCGGTGCCGTCACCGCTCGTCAGGTTGGAAGCGGGTGGCGTCAGCGAAATCTGGCTTAAGACAAACGTGAACATGTCGCCCGTGTCAGCCGTTTTGGCATACAGGTAGGTCTCGTCCATCCTCTCAAAGAGGAGCGCCTCTCCCGCATCGAGGGGCCACTGATCCTTTTCGTCTGCCGCGGCTTGCCATTGATTTGCATACGCCATCACATAGGCGTGGTTGCCCGTTGACCATACTGTGCAGGGCGTGCCCGCCACCATCGTTGATGCGCACCCCGGCAGCGTGGTGTGCACGTACACCGGTCGCACCTCATAGGTTGTGCCGGTCAGCGGGACAGACATGTTCGGAAACTCCGTCAGCGGCAGGTCGGGTTGCCGGTAGTAGTGACTCCCGTACCGGTCGTTAATGAGTTGCGTCGTCTCCTGCCCGGGCGCGAATTCGGACAGAGCCGCCGGGTCGTGAATGAATGTCTCAGTAGTGACCCCGAGCGGTGTAGCCGTGGGCAGAGGCGTCTGCGTTTCGGTAGCAACCGCCAGTTCCGTTTCAGTCGCGATTCCCGTTGCTTCGGTCGTCGGTGCGCTGGAAGTGGATGCGGTTCCGCCGCAAGCCCAGATGAGCAACACGGATACCGTCAGCGCGATAACTGGATACCATTTTTTGTTTATCATCGTCATTTCTCCGTTTCTAGCAAATAGTTGTTTTTTGGGTTTTCCGTGTTTCCAATACGGAAGCGTGTAATCCGCGTGTTCCGGAATCATTCCGGGCGGATCGTTTTACGGTCAGAGGCGGGAAACAGCGTGACCATACGTAATAAATATTTGATTGTGGAAACCTTCTTTCTTGTCGTAATAGACAGGGAATGTGCTATCTCTAGCAAGATTAAGTTCAGGATAAGAGCCTGAGCCGATACTTCCCCCAAAGTGTTTCTTCAAAATTACCCCCAATGTGTATACCCCCGGTCAGGTTAGGATCAAAAGATCCTGACATGGCAGGGGATATACACAAAATGCGACAACTACCCGCTGACGTAAGAAACGCGATGCGATTCAATACCACTGTTAATGTGCGAAATGAGGCTAAAACCGCCAAAAACCGTCCGCGATGGACAGCAGGCAATCATAGCCACAAACAGCTCACGGCAGGGGAAAATTGAGCCTGTGGATTATACTTGAAAAGTGGCTTCAAGTCAAATACTACAGGATAGTTTAAGCGCTGATCTTCTCGGGGATTTCCGAAATGGTGATTTCCGTTTGCTCTTTCGTTTTCATGTTCTTGAGTTTCAGGGTGCCTTTTTGTACTTCTTCCGGTCCCTGGATAACGACGTAGGGAATGCCGGTACGGTCCGCGTATTTCAGCTGCTTTTCGAGTTTATCCGGAGCCGGATAGAGGTCCGCGTCAATTCCGGCGCCCCGTAAAGTCATGGCGGTAATCTGTGCTTCCTTCCGGAGCTCAGGGGAAAATACCGTCACCAGCACCTCTCCGGCGACCGCAAGGCTCGGGACGAGCCCCATGATTTCGGCAGCCTCGAGTGTCCTATCAAACCCGACGGCAAATCCCGTGCCGCCGATGTCGCGCCCTGAAAATTTCTCAAGAAGCCCGTCATACCGTTCGCCCCCAAGGACGGACATGTTATACCCGGCATCGGGGATCTCGACTTCCCATATGGGCCCCATGGAGTAGGAAAACGAACGGGCGATCGTCGGGTCGAACTCGTACCAGTCGGAAGAAAAGCCGTAGTTTTTAAGGTACTCGAGTATGAATGCAATTTCCTCGTTCGGTTTCATGTTTTTGACGATTGAAAGATATTCCGTTGCCTTGTCGGGCTGAATGCCTTTGCGGTTCATTTCTCGGATGACCCCTTCGTCACCGATTTTTTTGATTTTGTCGATTGCGACGATCGCCTCATAGGGCATGTCGGCAAATAGTGCGCGCGAATTGATCCGCACGACCGCACGCTTGAAGCCGAGCTGCCGGTAAATATCCAGAGACAGGGCAATGGTTTCCGCGTCCGCATCGGGGGTTTTGATACCGAATATATCGGCATCGGCTTGGGTAAACTCCCGGTACCTGCCTTTTTGCGGTTTTTCAGAACGGAACGCCGGCTGTATCTGGTAGCGCTTGAAGGGGAATGCTAATTGGTTCTGGTACGCGGCAACGACCCTGCACGTCGGAACGGTCTGGTCATACCGCAATGCGACGTCCCGGTCACCCTGATCCTTGAACTTAAAGAAGAGCTTTTCATCTTCGCCGATTGCACCGGTGAAAATCTCAAGAGGCTCCAGTGTCGGCGTCTCAAGGGGAGAAAATCCCCAGGACTGGCATATTCCGGCCAGTTTATCCCTGAGCCATTTGCGTTTAGCGGCCTCCGCGGGCAAAAAATCCCGAAATCCCTTGAGCGGTTGAATGATGTTCATAAATCTTCTTGTATCGTAGCAGCAGGCTCCCTATGAGACAATAGCGAGCTTGCTACTTCCGTTTTTCAAGCTCCTTTCGAATGTCGTCAAGCGATATGTTGTTATACACCAGGAGAACAAGAAAGTGGAAAAGAAGATCGGCGCATTCCGCAATGAGCCGTTTCTTGCCTTCCGTCGACGCGGCAACGACGACTTCGACGGCCTCCTCACCGACCTTTTGTAATATTCGGTTTTTTCCTGCACGAAAAAGTGATGCCGTGTAGGAACGTTCCGGCATATCCTTTTTCCGTCTGAGTATAGTTGCAAACAATGCATCGAAAGTCATAGGTCCTCCCCGGTAAAGCAGGATCGTTTCCCCGTGTGACACGTGACCCCATTCGGTTCGACGCCGATAAGGAGCGCGTCCCGGTCGCAGTCCGTCCTCATCGAAATGACACGGAGCGTGTTCCCGGAGGTTTCGCCTTTCTTCCAGAGCGTATTCCGAGTCCGGCTCCAAAAGTACACAAATCCCGTTTCCTTCGTTTGTTCATATGCCTCGCGGTTCATGAATCCGAGCATGAGCACTTCCCGGGTTTGCCGGTTCTGAATTATGGCAGGGATGAGTCCGCCGCTTTTTCCAAAATCAATAGCCGTCGTTTTCATAGGTCCTCCCGAACGGGTATACCGCTTTGTGCAAGGAAGCGCTTCAATTCCGGTATCGTCACTTCTTTGAAGTGGAAAAGAGAAGCGGCAAGCGCTGCGTCCGCCTCTCCGTCACGGAATACTGAGACGAAATCCTCCGTGGTTCCGGCACCTCCCGATGCGATAACAGGAACGGGTACCATTCGGGAAACCTGTCGCGTTAGCTCTGTTTCAAAGCCGGTTTTGGTACCGTCCCGGTCTATGCTCGTCAGGAGAATTTCGCCGGCTCCGAGTCCTGCCGCTTCCGTTGCCCAGTCGATTGCCGACAAACCGGAATCCTTCGTGCCGCCGTTAATGTACGCGTTCCAGCGCCCCGGCGCCACTTCCTTTGCATCGAGCGACAGCACGACGCATTGGCTGCCGAATGCGTTGGCGCAGTTGGTAATGAGCGCCGGATTGGTGACGGCCCCCGTATTTACCGATACTTTATCAGCGCCCGCCCGCAGCAGTTGCCGCATGTCCTCAACAGATCGTACACCGCCGCCGACGGAAAACGGGATAGTAACCGCTTTGGCCGTATCCCGGACGACATCTAAAAGGATCGGACGGTTTTCGACGGTTGCCGTGATATCCAAAAACACCAGTTCATCTGCCCCTTCCGCGTTATATTTTTTTGCAAGCGTCACCGGATCGCCCGCATCCCGAAATGAGACGAACTGGATGCCTTTGACGACTTTGCCTTCGGTCATATCCAGGCAGGGAATGATTCGTTTGGTTGTCATAAATACTCCTTTCGAAAATTTAGTAATAACTGTATCCCGGCGCGGCCGCTTTTTTCGGGATGGAACTGGGTCGCGAAAATGTTGTCCGTCGCAACCGCGCTCGCAAATACCATGCCGTAATCCGTCGTCGCCGCAACGATATTGGGATCGGCGGGAATCGGGTAATAGCTGTTGACGAAATAACATTGCCTGCCGGATACCCCGTCAAATAATCTGCGGGCCCGCACGTTTTCGTCGTTTGCCGTAACCGTGTTCCAGCCGATTTGCGGCACTTTCTGTCTTTCGTTAAATCTCACGACATTGCCGGCAAGTATGCCGAGACAGGAAGCGTCGTCCTCCTGGCTTCTGTCAAACAACAGCTGCATTCCAAGGCAGATCCCTAAGGTTGGAACCCCGTCTGCTACACGTTTGCGGATAATCCCGTCAAGGCGCCGTGCTTTCAGGTTCCGCATGCCGGCGCCTGCTGCACCCACGCCGGGCAAGAGCAACGCCGATGCCTCCGCTATCCCGACCGGATCGGCGGTCACGGTAAAATCCATGCCAAGTGATGTCAGCGTATTGATGATGCTGCCGATATTGCCGGCACCGCAATCGATAACCGTTATCATAAAACTCCTTTCGTCGACGGAATGACATCCGAAAGTCGCAGGTCCATGGCGCATGCCATCCGGCATGCCCTGCCCATGGCTTTCCATATCGCTTCCGCCTTGTGGTGATCGTTCCTACCGTATTCCACCTTAATGAATATGTTGGCCTTCGCGTTTTGTGCCACGGCGTCCCAGAAGTCGTAAACAAGCTCGCTTGAGAGGTCGCCTATTTTCTCCCTGTTAAACGTACAGTCCAAACGAAACGCGTAGCGTCCGGCAAAGTCGATGGCGACGGTCGCGATCGCTTCGTCCATTGGTAGGATGAAATACCCGTACCGGGAAATACCCCGCTTGTCGCCGAGCGCTTCTGATAACGCCTGACCCAGCACAATGCCGACATCCTCGACCGTGTGGTGATCGTCGATGTACATATCTCCGTGGGCGGAAACCGCCAGGTCGAACGCGGCGTTTTTGGCGAAAACGTCCAGCATGTGCGCAAGAAAGCCCGAGGGCACGGCAATATCCCGTTTACCTGTACCTTCAAGAAGAAGTGTAAGCGAGATATCCGTTTCGTTCGTTTTCCGTTCGATCGTTGCACGACGCATGTTCATGGTCGCTCCTTTCCGAAACCTGCTTTGGAAAATGCTTGAGCCATGTCGCCGTTCGTTTTCATCGGCACAAAGGTGATGCCGAGGTTTTCCGCGAAGGCGCGGTCGCTGTCGCGGTCACCTACCATAAGGGATGCATCGGTATCGATACTGTCCAGGTCGAGAAGTGTTTGGATCAATCCCGTTTTCGGTTTCCTGCATGGGCAGCCGTCGTCGGGAAGGTGCGGACAGATTTCGATACGGGAAAACGAAACGCCTTGTTGCTTGAGGCGCTTGATGAGCTCACGTTGTACGGCATTGAATGCGGGGAGTGGATTGGAAGGCGTCCCCAGGCCGTCCTGGTTGGTCACCATGACCAGCTCGAATCCATCACGGATGAGTTCCCGGAGTGTTTCCGTAACACCAGGAAGGATACAAAGCTCACGAACGGAATTGACCTGGAATGAATCCTGCGGCTCGAATATGGCTGTCCCGTCCCGGTCGATAAACGCATACTTTTTTCGTTTGGATCGGGAGAGTACGTACCGTTCGTATATCCGAATAAACTGCCTGGCCTGATTCGGGGTACCAACGGTGACCCGGATCATTCCCTCGATGCCGGGCTTGGTAAAATACCGAACGCGGACGCCATTATTCCGAAGAATTTTTTCGACCGTATCCGCGTTTTCAGGTTTGAAGAGTATAAAGTTTGCCCGAGAGGGGAAGAAGGGAATGGCGTTTTTCCGGAAATATTCTTCGAGCATCGGCTTTGCGGTATCCATCACCCGGGAAACGTACGATTGCATGTCGGGGATATCGGAAAGCGCCGCGGTACCGGCGGCGGAAGCAAACGCGTTGATATCATAGGGGCCGCGGATTTTCGAAAGTCCTTCAATGTATGCCTCGTCGGCAACGACATAACCCAGTCGCAGCCCCGCAAGTCCGAACGCTTTCGACAAAGTTCGGATTACGATGATGTTAGGATTGCTTGATATGAGTCCGATCGCACTGACTCCTGAAAATTCCGCGTAGGCCTCATCCACAAGGATGGCGGCAGTTTGTGCGGTTTTTGCGATGCGCTGAATGTCGCGGATAGGAACGATTGTCCCGGTGGGGTTGTTTGGGTTGCATATGATAATAAGCCGGACGCTTGGGGTAATTGCCGCACATACTTCCTCCAAGGGAAATGCCATGTCCTGACTGCCGTAGGAAGGAGCGATTATTGCCGTTCCCGCTATTTTTGCGGATTGGGAAAACATGGAAAAGCTTGGGGCCGGAATGATTACGGAATCGCCCGTGTCGGTGACCAGCCGGAAGATGAGGCTAATAGCCTGATCCGATCCGTTGGTTGCCAGTAGCTTCGTACGCGATACGCCGGCGTAGTCTGCGATGGCTTCTTCCAGCGGACCGTATTCCGGATATACCGCCAGGTTCCCGTCGATAATCGTCCGACGGAGCGCTGCTTCAACTTTTGGGGACGGCGGGACCGTCCGCTCGTTCATATCCAGAAGCAGACCGCCAAACGAACCCCTCCCGGCAGGCGGGGGTACATAGGCATCCATTTGTTGTATACGTTCCAATATTGTCGTTTTCATATGTTCTTTCTCCCAAACCGGATCGAAACGGAATTCCCGTGTGCCGGGAGCTGTTCCGTTTCGGCGACGGTTTCTATCGATGTCTTGATTGCTTTCAATCCTTGCCTGGTGCACGATTGCACCTGCATCCATTTGCCGTACGCATCAACACCGAGCGGCGGATACATTTTGGCCATGCCGCCCGTCGGCAGGACGTGGTTAGCACCCGTCGCATAGTCTCCGCTTGCTTTCGACGTAAAGGGACCTACGAATACCGAACCGGCATTCCGTATTTTTTGGACGAGACGTCCGGGATTGCGGGTCATGATTTCCAAGTGTTCCGGTGCATAGTCGTTGGTGAATGCGATGATTTGATCCATCGATTCTGAGACGGCGAATACACCATATGCCGCAAGCGATTTTTGGACGCGGTCCGAAGTCGGTAGGTTCCGGAGTTGTTTCCGGACCTCGGCCACCGTCTCCGTTGCTATGCGCCAAGACGTCGTCAGCAGGACGCACGCGGAGTCTTCGCCGTGTTCGCCGTCAGCAAGGAGGTCGGCTGCAATATACGCGGGATTTGCGGTTTCATCGGCGATCACGAATATTTCCGACGGGCCGGCGGGCATGTCGATGCTTACCACATCAAGGGCAAGCATTTTTGCAGCCGTGACGGATGCGTTACCGGCGCCGAATATCTTGTAGACCCTCGGAATTGATTCGGTCCCGTATGCCATGGCGGCGATTGCTTCGGCGCCGCCGATTTTATAGATTGCCGTAAGTCCGATCATATCCGCTGCAACGAGTGTTGCCGCAGGGATCCGGCCGTTTTCGCGGGGCGGGGAGCACAAGACGATTTCGCCACACCCGGCTACCTGAGCCGGGATTGCCGTCATGAGGACGGAGGACGGGTAGATTGCTTTGCCCCCGGGGACGTAGAGGCCGACTTTTTCTATTGCCCGCCACTCACGCCATACGCGGATACCTTTTTCGGGTCTGACCTCTGTATCTTTGACCCGTGTCAATTGGGCACCCTGCACAGCGGTAATGTTTTTCTGCATCTGTCGGAGGGCTGCTATAAGCTCGGGTTTGACCGACCTGTATGCATCCGCGATTTCGTTCTGGGATACGCGGATAGAGCCATATGCCGATTCCCCGTACCGCGTCCTATATTTTTTATAAATTGCGGCATCTCCATAGGTCCGTATTTGGCTCATGGTGTCTTGCACGGACGGAAGGATGTCAGAGTCGCGGCCCTTGGACCGGCGGACAATGCGTTCGTAGTCGGCTTTCGTAATATCTGATAGGCGTATCGGTTTCATATGGTTACGGAATGATTTTCTCGACCGGTAAAACGGCAAACGATCTGGCTCCCAGGCTCCTTAAGCGGGGGATGAGTTCCCACAGCACGTCCTCTTTCACGATACCCGCCATGGAGGTAGACGATGTCGAAAGACCGGGAATAGCCTTGCGTATTTTGGGGACCATCCGTTCGGGTGCGGTGAATCTGATATATTTGCAATCTGCTGCCGAAAGAACGCTTTTGAAGCGCGAAAGCAGGGAAGCGACATATGCGCGCGTATCCGTGTTTTTTGCTGTTCGGGCATTGGCGATAAGCACCGCTTCGGAGCGGTAAATGGGACAAAGGACACGAAGGTCGTTTATGGCGAGCGTGCTGCCGGTCGATACCAGGTCGACAATGGCGGAGGATAGGTTGAGCATCGGCGCGATCTCAACGGACCCGTTGATCGTGATGGTTTTCACCGGAATATTGTTTTCCCTGAAGAATCGTTTGGCTGACCGGGGGTAGGAGGTTGCGATCGTGGTGTTTCGCAAATCGGACGCATCCACGGCGACAGATTCCTTCGGAACGCATACCGCAAGCGAGCAGAAGCCGAACCGGAGGTTTAATAGTTTTCTTACTTTCGGCCGCATCTCGTTAAGGACGTTTTGCCCGAGGATTCCCAGATCGGCCTGGCCGCCGGACACGAGTCCGGGAATGTCGTCGTCGCGGACATAAAGGATATCGAGCGGAAAGTTCCGGCACGACGAAAACAATTTCCGCGGCGAGCTTTCGAACTTGAGGCCCGATGCGCGCAGGAAAGAAACCGTCTCTTCCGTAAGACGGCCGTTTTTTTGAATGGCGATTTTCAGGTTTGTATTGTTCATATGTTTCCTTTGGGGTGGCTGACGGGTAACGCTCCCGCTGCTTCCTGCTTCACAGGCAGGCGCTCTACTTTTGAGCTACAGCCACCATTTTGTAATGGTTTGCAATAAATACTCATGCGCCTTGCGCCGCAAACCATATTTGTTTGTAAACTCACGAATAAGAATTCGTTCGTTAACAAGCCAAATAAAAACCTCCCGTTCGTTACGCACCACAAACATGTGATACGTAAGGAACGAGAGGCAACAAAAAAGGACCTCCCGCGGTCCCATCCTTATTTCCCTGACGGATTACTCCGTAAGGGCTCTTTGGATCGACTCCGCTAATGCGACATCGACTGTTGGATTTAACGGTTCAACTTCCGTACGGCATTTTGGCCGTCAGCTTCGTGGATCGTGACTCCACTCAATCGCTTTTCTATTCACTTGTACGGGGAGTATATACTACCCCGTAATTATTGTCAAAATCCCTATGTGTTTATAACCGTATCAGCACCTCGTCAAGTATGCGCAGGAACGCACGGTTCGTCTTCCGGTCTTTGAGGGATATTCTGAATCCGGGTGAACTGTTTCCGGGGAAGAATGCGCCGTCGATGACGCTGACGTTTCTCCTGGCGAGCCCGCGGATGATCCTGGCGTTATCCGGCCGCGATACGAAGAGATTATTCGTCACGGAAGGGGATACGGTGAATCCGCGAGCCGTAAGCTCTCTCGTGAGTACAGCGCGTTCTCTAGAGACGAATCGTTTGGTGCGTTCGATAAATTCCGTATCAGCAAGGGCTGCGGCAGCGGCAGCAAGACCGACAGAGGTTACCGGAAAGGGTTGGAGGAATTCACTCATCTTCTCAATGAGTTTCGGTTTTCCGAACGCCATACCGATCCGGAGGCTTGCAAGCCCGAATACTTTGGAGAATGTCCGCAGCACGATAATATTCTTCCGGTTTTGAATTTCTGAGATCATCGTTTCGTCCCGGAATTCGCCGTTGGCTTCGTCCACGACGGCAACCCTGGGGTTTATCAGGTCAATGACCTCGCGTATTGCCGCATTGGTCCGGTTGATGCCTCCCGGGGTCGTCGGGTTGGCTATAAAAAGGAGTGCCGGCCGTATTTTCGACCGGCGGGGTGCCGTAAAGTCAAAGAACTTCACGGTCCCGCCAGCCAGCGCCGGTTCTTTGGAAAACAGGAAGAACGATCCCGCCTCAACCATGGCAAGGTCGCCGGGCGTTAGGAATGCCTGGCTCACGAGTTTGATGAGCTGCTCCGACCCGTTACCAAGAAGAATACCCTGCTTCCCAAAACGGAATGCTTTGGCGAGCGATTCTATGAGTGGTGTCGGATCCGGGTAGGCGCTGATAGCGCTCATACTCATTCGTTTCACCGCGCTCGCCGCACGGGGAGAGCACCCTAAGGGGTTAACACTCAGGGTTAAGTCTATAGCCCGTTTCCTCACAGATGTCGCATATGCTTTTGGTAATTTCATAGTGTTATCTCCATAAAATGGTTTCGTGTATACGAAACTGCGCTTCGCGCGAAACCATATGTGGCAGGTAAACTCACGAATGGGAATTCGTTCGTTAACTGGCCACATAAAACCCGCCATTGCTGGCGGGTACAATTTCCTTGCGTTTGAATGCGTTTATCGCACGGAAAACCCGCCTTCTTCAAGGTGGGTATGGTACCAAACGGTAATCCGTGTCGATTTCATGTATCCTGTAGTATACAAAGCATTTAGAGCACTGTCAATGCTTTCCTACTTTTTGAGAGTACTTCAATTCCCTTGTTTTTGACCAGCACCAAATCTTCGATGCGGATACCGTATTGGCCGTCGATATAGGTTCCGGGCTCGACCGTAACGGTCATATTCGGTTCCAACAGTTCGTCTTTTTTGAGGGAGAGTCGTGGTGCTTCATGGATATCCAAGCCGACGGCATGGCCTAAGGAATGGGGATAGGATGGGAGCCCCGCTTCCGTAATGACCTCCTGTGCGGCGGCATCCAGTGTGGCTCCGTGGCGCTCGCCATCTTTCATGAGTGTGATGGCTTGTTCGTTTGCCGCTAGCGTGGTTTCGTAGGCTTTCGTCCACTCCGGCTTCGGAGGTTCCAGGAATACGACACGGGTCATATCGGCACAGTACCCGTTTACCCGAGCCCCGAAATCAAGAAGAACAAGGGAGTTTTTCCGGAGCGGGTTATTGCTCATCTGCTGATAATGCGGCTGGCTGCTGTGCTCATTGAATGCGACGATCGGGGTGAACGCAAGCGCGCCGCCGTGGGCTCTAAGGAACGCTTCTATTTCCCAGGCAAGCCTGGCTTCGCTCGTCCCTGGCCGAATTCGTTTGGTTATAAAGGTGAAGCACTGGTCGGTCACGGATGCCGCCAGCTTTACGCTCGCAAGCTCATCGTTTCGTTTCGTCATGCGAAGGGTTTCTATCGCATCACGAGAGGGCATCAGGGTGACGTCCTGTAGGGTTTCTTTGAGCTTCGTTAATTCGGCAACCGTGAGATTCGCATCTTCAAAGCCTAGCTTTTCGATGCGTTCCTTCGTACAGATTACGGCAAGAGCAGCAGAAAACGGGGAATCCCTGGACACTTCTACAAATGTAGCGCTCAGGGACGACGCCTTCTCTTTGTAGAGTCCGTTAGTAAACAAATAGATCTTCTCACGTGTTTTGAGTACGTAGGCCTCGCGCTCGGTCGGTGATACGCCAACGAATCCGGTAAGGTACCGGATATTGCTGGGATTGGTGACTAATAAGGCGTCCGTCCCGGGAGAAGAATCCATATCCGCTATTGTACTACGCAAATGGGGATTACGGTTCGGGTGTAGCGGTAGGCCGTGGTGATACTCTCCGTGCCGCTGATGCCGACGCGGTGGGTGCGGGGGTTTCCACTGGCACCGATTTCGCTCCCGTGATATTCCCCAGATCCAGGACGCGCGATGCCTTTATCCGGTTTTCGGTCTTGGGTACGCTTGTTCCGACGATGTGTGCGGTGTCACCGACTTTAATTTTTGAGAAACCTCCCTTAACGATCCCGTCTTCCTTGGACCAGGCGGTCGTTTTGGTCGTGCGTTCGATGTCAACCGTCACGGTCCTGCCTTCCTTCGTGTTGATGGTGAGCGTAAACTCCTCTTCGTCGATGTCGGCAATCGTTCCGGATGCGCGTACCGTCACGGCCGGACTTTCGATGAAAATTACCTGGGCTTTCAGAAGATCCAGCGTCTCATCATAGGTTCCGAATACCGTGATGTTATCGCGGGCTTCAAGGTTCTCAATTGCTAGCGCCGTGCGTTTGCCCGAAATCATTTGGGTAACATTCACATCGTCGGTTAGCTCAATTTTGATGTCTTTCGTTTTGGTTTCGATAGTGGCCGAGGTTATGGACACGGCCTTGATCGTGCCGTACACCGCCTTCTTCACGACGGTTCTTAGTTCCGCGACCTTCGTTGCAAGGCGTTCCTTGAGTTCATTAAGTTGTGCACTTTCCGTCGAAACCGGTTTGGGCTTCGCGGAAGGGGATGCCGTTTGTGCAAGGATCTGTCGCGGGGAATTGAGAGCAATCCCGATGAATAAAATGGCGCTGAATAGTGCCGCGTGCTTCATATTAAAACTGTTCCTCCGTATAGTAGACGGTAACGGTTTGGGAGAAAACGCCCCTATCGGAATAGCTCGTGACTACGATTTCGTTCTTCCCTTCGGAGAGCGGAAGCTTTCCGGCATACGCGCCTTTGGCATTGGCAATCGCGACACTTTCCGATGATGCTCCCTCGAGTACAACCGTCGCATTGGGATGGGTGGTTCCCGAGATTAGCGTCTCGTCTTTCGGTTCTATGCTTTCGGCAAGCGGGCTTTCGATCGTCAGGTCAGAGGGATTTGTCGGCGTGGGTGTCGGGGTTACCGACGGGGTTTTCTTTTCGAGCATTTTGGTGAGAAAGGTTAGATTCGGGAGTTTGAAGTTCGGCAAATTGCCCGCTATGGCAGGCCCCATAAACACAATGCCGGCGATGACTAAGCCGATGCCGAATCCGATGATGGTCGCAAGTAATGCGTCTCTATTCATGAATGCCTATCTTAGATGCGTACGGTTCTCTTAGAAACCCCTGGAGCAGGAAGGAGCAGCAATCTCGCTCGTTGCCTAGGATACCCAAAATCTGTTATAAATGCAACTACTATGGAACTACTTCCCTTGGGTCACGCGTCATTTAAACTTCGCGGAAAAACCGCAACGGTCGTAACCGACCCTTTCGACGAAAAGAAGATGGGGATCAAGTTCCCCAAATCGTTGGAAGCGGATATCGTCACCGTATCCCATGACCATTTTGATCATAATGCGGTTGCTGCCGTCGGCGGTTCGCCGTTTCTCATTAAGGGACCGGGCGAGTATGAAATCAAGGGTGTCTCCGTCATTGGGGTAGCGAGTTTCCACGATGAGAAGGAAGGCGCTGAGCGGGGAAGAAACACGATGTACAGGATCGAGATCGACGGCGTAAAAATCGGACACCTAGGGGATTTGGGACATGTACTCTCTTCTTCACAGGTCGATACGTTAGACGGCATCGACGTATTGCTGGTTCCCGTGGGCGGAGTGTATACGATTGATGCGGAAAAGGCAGCTCAAGTCATTGCCGATATCGAGCCGCGCATCGTGGTCCCCATGCATTACCAATTGAGCAATAAGGAGCTTGCGCCCGTTGACGCGTTCCTTAAGGTGATGAATAAGGGAGAGATCGCACCCGTTCCGAAATTAGTCATCAGCCGCGATAAGCTGCCCGCAGAGATGCAAGTTGTCGTATTGGAGTAACCTATCCATGCCGATAAACCCCAAAGTGCCTCCGCACGATGATGTGGCCGAGCAGTCGGTCCTTGGTGCTATTCTCATCGATAAGGATACGATGGTCGATGTTGCGGAATTTTTGCGCCCCCATCATTTTTATAAACCCGCCCATGGGGAAATATTTTCGGCGATGATGGAACTGTACGAACTCCATGAACCGATAGACGTCGTGACCGTTACTGCACAGCTTAAGAAGAACGGCAAGGCGAAGGAAGCCGGTGGCGCCTCCTACATTTCCGATCTGGTGAATGTCGTCCCGACAAGCGGTCATGCACAACAGTATGCGCGGATCATTACGGAGCATTCCATCAAGCGAAACCTCGTAATCGCGGCGGGGAAGATTACGGAGATGGCGTTCCGTGAGGAAGGAGCAGCACAAGCGATCGTCGGCGAGGCGGAGGCGGAGATATTTGCGATAGCCCAGTCAACGACCCGGAGGGATTTCGTGCCCATCAAGGACGCGCTCGCCGCGTCATTTGACCGCCTGGACGAGTTGCATAAGCGTGCTGGAGGGCTGCGGGGCATACCCACGGGATTTATCGAAGTGGATACGAAGCTTGCCGGCATGCAGGACGGGAACCTTATTATCCTTGCTGCACGTCCGGGAACCGGAAAGACCGCCATGATCCTTAACATGGCACAGTATGCCTCGGTCAAGGAAAAGATACCGACGGGAATTTTTTCCCTTGAGATGAGCAAAGAAGAGCTCGTCGACCGGCTACTTGTTTCGCAGGCGGATATCGACGCATGGCGCTTGAAAACCGGCAAACTGACCGATGACGACTTTACCAGACTCTCCGATGCGATGGGGGAACTTGCCGAGGCCCCCTTGTTTATCGACGACACGCCGGGTATGAACATCATCGAAATGCGGACGAAGGCCAGAAGGCTTCAGGTCGAGCACGGGGTGAAGCTTATCATTGTCGACTACCTGCAGCTTTGTGATCCCGGTCGGAAATTCGATAACCGCGTCCAGGAGGTTTCCGTCATATCCCAAAGCCTGAAGAATCTGGCGAGGGAGCTCAAGATTCCCGTCCTTGCCTGTTCACAATTGTCGCGGGCAGTCGAAGCCCGGGGCACGAAAGTACCCGAACTTTCCGACCTTCGCGAGTCCGGTTCGATCGAACAGGACGCCGACGTGGTGATGTTCTTATACCGTGAGGAAGCGGACCAGGCGATGTGGGGCGACCAGATCCAGACGAAATTACGGATCGCCAAGCACCGGAACGGCCCGCTTGGCGAGATAGACCTAATTTTCCGCGGCGACCGCATCCGGTTTTATTCCGTGGAACGGAAACATACCGAGAGTACACCTCCGGCAGTGCACTGACGCCGTTGTCATCCTCGCGTAGGCGAGGATCGGCTTTGGCTTTTCCTAGAAAGATAACGGTAATGTACGCTATAATTGCAGTTGTGGATTCCTGCCTTCGTGGGAATGACAGGAATATGCCGAGGTGGCCCCTCGGCTTCGCTCGGGACAACAACATACTGATAACACTAATGCCGAGGTGGCGGAATGGCAGACGCTCAGGTCTCAAAAACCTGTGAGGCTCACACCTCGTGGAGGTTCGACTCCTCTCCTCGGCACCCATTATTGCAATACATCATATGGGCGAACGAACAACAGGCGGCGGTGATGGTGACATGCGCAAACTGCAGGAGATCCTGCAGTTTGCCCGCAAACCTTCCGAGAGGGTGCTTATCGGGCAACGGTTGGATTCGGGGGAATCTCTTGATGCGTTATGGGAAGAACTCGTGCCCGATGAGGTGCGGCAGAAATGGAAAAATCCCGTTACCGTCGTGGTAGATAATTCCCGGCGCATGCACGCGCGGCGTTCAAGGAGGTCTCCTGCGACTCGGGGTCGCAATCAAGTGTAAGCGTTGTTACAATGTACATATGAAACTCAAAGATCTCTACGCACTCGGGGTTACGATGGGTATCCAGTCCGATCCTCGTGGCAAGGACGGAGTCGAGAAGCTTCTTCTTCGGCGGAAAAAAGCGTATGACGAACTTCCCAAATCCAAGAAGGCCGAGTACGACCTTGAGGATTTGGTAAACCCGTACAGTGACTCGCGTATTTTTTGGGGAGATCCGGATACTGAGGTAGACTCCATCATGGCGGGGATCGACATCAACGCCGCGGAAGTGCTACTCGCCGACCGCCTAAACGGAAAAGGGGAAACGATCGATCTTCTGTTGACCCATCACCCGGAAGGGGCATCCCTTGCATCGCTTCACGAAGTCATGGACGTACAGGTCGACATCTGGGAGAAATACGGCGTGCCGGTCAACATCGCCGAGGGCGTGATGCGCGACCGCATCGGGGAAGTGCAACGGCGGTTTTCTCCGGTCAACCATGCGGAAGCGGTCGATGCAGCTCGGCTTCTGGGGCTTTCGTTTATGGGGATGCATACGGTAACGGACAATCTCGTCCATACGTACATGGAGAAGCTTTTTGCCAAATCAGAGCCATACACGGTAGGAGATGTCGTGGATATCCTCAAAAAGGAACCCGAATACCAGGAAGCAATGAAAGGCAAGGCAGGGCCAACTATTTTTGCCGGGAATCCGGGGAACCGTGCCGGCAGAGTCGCTCCCATCGAATTTACCGGCGGAACCGAGCCATCGTCAATCATTTACGAGAAACTGGCACACGCAGGGGTCGGCACGGTCGTCGGGATGCACGCGGCGGAAGAACACCGGAAAGAAGCCATCAAGCACCATATCAACCTGGTCATCGCCGGACATATGAGTTCTGATAGTCTTGGAATGAATTTGCTTCTGGATGCGTATGAAAAGCAGGGGATCAAAATTCTTCCGTGTTCCGGCCTCATCCGTATTAAGCGGAGTTAAGCCTCATTTACGCTAAAAGCACCAGGAAAAAAACAACGGTTATGATTTGTGTTGCGATTCCCAGGGGAAACTGTGCCTTTGCGTGGAAAATATTCGGCAGCTTGTAGAATGCATACGCGATCCGCTCGATAATGCCGGCATCTGCTCCCGGCTCCTGTTTTTTCTGATGCGCAAAAAATATGTACCAGGGGGTCTCGAGCCAATCCGGTAAAAGGCTCATGATCGTGGTAAGCGCCCATAACGGAAGCGACAGGTATTGGCCAAACAAGAGGTAGGATATGGTAATGCCAAAGAGCGTTTCGATAACGGCAAACATCCCGGTTTTATGTTTCGGGCGGTTGCGCCAATTGGTACCGAAGTCCCAGTGGGGGATGCTGTCCATGACGTAATGGGATACGAGAGCAAGGAGGCTTGCGGTAACGGGATCCGAGAATCGCGAGGCGATGGCGCCGGCGACAAGCGCGTGAGCGGTAGAAGTCATATCTGTATTGTACATCAATTATTCCCGTTATGGGGAAGGTATTGAGGCGGCGGACGTAAGGGGATATGATAAGATGTTGTCAATTCGCGGTTATGTATGTGGTATGTCGGAACGCCTAACGCATAAAGTAACGCCGGTCCTTGAGGTTTTGGGAAATACGCTTTTTCTGCGATTGTGGATCGGCCAGATTGCCTCTCAGCTCGCAAGCAATATGCTCATCTTTTTGCTTGCGCTCCTTTTGTACCGCATCACCGGCAGTAACGTCATTGTTTCGGGGTTATTCATCGCGTACGGATTGCCATCGCTTCTTTTTGGGGTGGTCGCAGGTACGATCGTTGATAGGCTCGACCGCCGCGCCGTGCTTCTCATCGCTCATATAACGCGGGCATTACTCATGGGAGCGGTATTCCTTTCCGGCAACCGTATCGCCCCGGTATACTTGGCGGTATTCGCATACGCCGTTATTACCCAGATGACCACTCCCTCAGAAGTCCCGCTTATCCCCAAGTTCGTATCCAAAGATAAACTCATCCCGGCCAACAGTCTGTTTGCGTTCACGTTTTACACTTCCATGGCTATCGGACTCATTACGGCAGGCCCGGTTCTGCGGCTTTTGGGGCGGGAAGGGGCGTATGTTTTGATTTTCGGGTTATATTTGGTCGCCGCTCTCGCCGTCCTGGGTATACCGCCTCAGGGGGAAGGCGTGCGGTCGCTCCGGCACATCCTGCATTACGACCCCCTTTACATTCTCAAGCGGTTCTTCGCCAATATGGAAATGGGCATTCAGTACGTGCGGGAGTCCCGCATACTCCGGGAGGCGGTCGCCCTCCTTACCGGGACGCAGATTATGCTGATGCTTTTGGGGACGCTGGGACCGGGATTTGCGGATAAGGTACTGCATATCGATGTCCGGGACGCGTCTCTTTTGGTTGTCGGGCCAACGATTGCGGGGATTTTGGCCGGAGCGATGTGGGTCGGAAACAGGGGGTACGCCATCAATCCCACCAAACTCATGAACACTGGTGTCGTATCAGCGGGCGTTCTCCTTATGGGTATATCCGCATTTTTCAGCCTTACGAACACAGTGTGGTTTTCCCTTGTCCCGCGCGGTGTCGTATTCGTATCCGCACTCGGATTGTTTTTCCTCCTTGGGGTTGCGAACAGCCTCCTTGACGTTCCCTCAAATACCATCCTTCAAAAAGAAGCGGAGGGTGACATGCGCGGACGCGTCTACGGAATTCTATCGGCGACCGTCGGGGGCGCCGGCATACTTCCGGTTGTGGTAAGCGGCGTGCTTGCTGATATTATCGGCGTCGGCACGGTGATATTCATATTGGGGATTATCGTGAGCATGTTTGGTATAGTACGGGTAACCAGAAAATCATGAATTTCGTCATCGATCATTGGACTTTATCGGTTATGAACGTCCTCATCGTTTTTGCCTGGGGAGCGTTTTCATTTCTCCTGTGGCGCGGACTGCGAAACGGCGGGGTCGATGAAGACCGTATTTTCGACCTTACCTTTTACGCAACATTCATGAGTCTTATCGCCGCACGGGTGGGCTTCGTTGTCGCTCACTGGGAAGTGTTTGCCGGAAAGTCGTTGCTTCTTATTGCGGCCATGTGGGTTTCGCCCGGTTTGTCCTGGTTGGGTGCGCTTATCGGCGGCCTGGGGGTATTTATCGCCCTCAGCAGGTCATATAAAGTGCGCCTCGGGCTCGTTTTGGATACGCTTGCCGTGTCACTGCCTCTGCCGATTGTCATCGGAGAAGTCGCATCGCTTCTTTCGGGGTCTGAGAAGGGGACTCCCACTACGTTTCCATGGGCGATCCGTGTCGGGAGCGATACCGTATTGCGGCACCCGGTACAATTTTACGAAATGATCATGATGGCGGCCTTAAGTATCATCGTATACCGTCTGGGCAGGACTGCCGTTCGGAAAAAGTGGCCGTTCGGCATCTTGGGTATCTGGTATTTCCTGCTGTATGCGATTTTTGAGTTCGTGCTTGAATTTACGAAAGTTACTCGTGTATACTGGGGTCACTTAAGCGCCAATCAATGGGTGTTGATTGGCATTTTTGCTGAATCGTTAGGTGTCTTGTATATCCGCGGGGGAGGACGGGAACGGATGCGGCCATTAGGAACACGGATAGCGCGCATATTCGGTAACGTCAGAAAGGGAACGTATGAATTCTTTTCCAGAAGAAACGCTAAAGGACCTCAAAGCTCATCTGCTTGAAGAAAAGTCGCGCCTGACGACACGGATTTCGGAACTTACCGTACAGGACCCGTTTGCTGATCCTGACCGGACGAATGACAATGCGGCCTCAGACATGGAAGCGAGCGAAGAAAGTAACCACGACCGGGTAGCAGCGCTCATTACGGAACTCAAGACGCAACGAGACAATGTCGATAGCGCGCTTGCGCGGATTGCGGCTGGTACCTACGGCTTCTGTATCGTCTGCGGCAACATGATCGATACCGATAGGCTCGCAATTCTTCCGACGGCTACGATGTGCCTTTCCTGCGAGACGAAAAAAAAGAAGTGAGTCATTTATTTCCCATACTTTACGAGGACGAGACCGTTCTCGTTATCGATAAACCCCCCGGAGTGGTTGTGAACCGCGCGGAGTCCGTTAAAAGCGAAACGGTACAGGATTGGGCATACACATATCTTTGGTTGAACGAAGTAACCGATGGGATTTCTGCCGAGAATAAGGATTTCTTCGATCGGGCGGGGATCGTCCACCGGATAGACAAGGAAACGTCAGGGTGCCTCATTATCGCCAAAAATCCGTCTGCGTTTTCAGAACTCCAGCGGCAGTTTAAGGAACGCGTGATCAAGAAAACCTACCTTGCGATAGTCCACGGGACGGTTGCGCCACGGGTGAGTGAGATCCGGGCCCCGGTTGGGCGATTACCATGGAACCGCGAACGGTTCGGCATACTTCCCGGCGGCAAGGAGGCGGTAACGAAATACGAAGTCGAGTCTTCGTGGTCCGTAACGCGCGGAAAACACGCTGAGGCTTTAAGTCTTTTGACACTGCATCCTGAAACGGGGAGAACGCACCAGATCCGCGTCCATTGCAAATATATCAACCATCCCATCTTAGGCGATTATCTGTACGCGGGCAGGAAAACCGCGCGCGATGACCGCACATGGGTGCCGAGAGTAATGCTTCACGCAAAAGAGATAGTATTTGTTCATCCGGTGACACACAAGGAAGTTGCAATTACCGCCCGCGTGCCGGATGATATGAATGGTATCCGTGCGGCGGGGAGCAGTGAGCGGTAGCTTCATCTAGCCAATAGGGTACCGTTCACCGGTGAATCCTGGACTTACACTCATCACAACCTTCATGCTTTTGCTATCCGCCGCAATCGGCGGCGGCATCATTGCAGCCCGTTTCAAATTGCCGTCGATTATCGGGTATATCGCGGGCGGCATCGTGGTAGGAAACCTCTTATCGAAATTTTTTGACCACCACATGGTATCGCTGGTATCCGAAAGCGGTATCACGCTTCTTTTGTTTGCCTTGGGTGTCGAATTTTCCTTCCATAAGCTGCGGAGGATTCTCCATGCCATTGCCTGGCCTGCGCTGGCGCAAGTCACTGCCGTCCTGCTTATCGTATTTGTGCTGCTTATTATGTTTAAAATTTCCTTTGTGCCGGCATTGTTTCTTGCTTCTGCCGCGGCGCTGTCTTCGACGGCGATTGTCGTAAAGCTCTTATCTGAACGCGGGGAGCTGGATTCCGTACCCGGGGAGCTGGCAACCGGCTGGTTGGTTGTTCAGGATCTCGCGGTCGTTCCCATACTCATCATGCTGTCTGCCGTATCGGGCATTTCGTCTTCAGGCGGATCGTTTTTTCCTGTTCTGGGAACCATTCTCCTGGCGCTTATCAAGTCCGTTTTGTTGATTGGACTCGTACTCTACCTCGGGAGCCGCGGCGTGCCGAGACTCCTTGGTATCGTCGCCTCCCTACGGAACCGCGAGATGTTTCTTTTGACGACGATCGGCATCGTGTTCATGGTGGGACTTCTGACGTATGCGGTCGGATTATCCGTTTCGCTCGGCGCGTTCTTAGCCGGACTTCTTGTCGCGGAAACGAGCCAGAATCATGCGGTTTTTGCGGAGATCAGGCCGCTTCGCGACCTTTTTGCCGTGGCGTTTTTCGTTTCCCTGGGCATGGCCTTACCGCTTTCGTCGCTTATGGAATCATGGGTACTTATTCTCGTCATCACCGTAGCGGTCATCATCATCAAGGGGGGCGTCATCTATACACTGCTGCGGTTTTTGGGATACCACAAAAAGACATCATTTTTGGTTGGAACGTATCTCACGCAGGTTTCCGAATTCGGTTTCGTCATCGCAAGCACCGGGGTTGCTATGGGCGCGCTTTCCGAACCGCAGTCATCCGTGCTCATTGCGGTTACCTTCCTTACCGTCATGGTGAGCAGTCCGCTCATCTCCCACGGTCACCGCGTGTATTATTCGGTCCACAAGCTGTTGAATAAGCTCCCGAAACTATTCAGGGAGACGAAAGACGATATGGCAATTTCCGAGGAACCGGGCGGGGAAGGGTATCCAATCCGTGACCATGTCGTCGTGTGCGGATTTGGCCGCGTGGGGAAATATATCGGCAGGGCGCTTGAGATGAGCAATATCCCGTTTCTTGTCGTTGATTACAACCAGCACACGCTGCATGACCTGCGGGGTTCGGGTATCCGGACGGTATACGGGGATCCGGCAGACAAAGACGTCCTGGATTATGCGCAAGTCGATTATGCGAAATTTCTTATTATCGCCATCCCCGATAGGCACACGCAGGAAATGGTGATCGGGAACGCGCTGTCTCTCAACCGTCGGATTAAAATCGTCTGCCGGACGCATCACGAGGAGGATCAGCGATACCTAAAGTCCCTGGGCGTACAGACGGTAATCCAACCGGAGTTTGAAGCCGCTATCACGATCGTGAATAAGCTCTATGCCGAGTTTGGCGTACGGCAGGAGGATCAGGAGGGGAAAGTCAGCCGTTTGAAGATCGAGCACGGCGCCGGCTAGCGCGCGGATTCCGGGCCCCGCGTTCGGGTCGGGATTTTCCCGGCACGGCATTGATGATAATCGCGTGTTCCGTGACGGTCACGCCGGGGTCTCCGTTTCGTATCGCTTCATCCGCAATCCGTAACAGTTCATCACCGAGCGACGCGGCGTTTCTCGGGTTCCGCATTTTTCCAACAACGATTACCCCGTCCGTTTCCTTGGCGTGTTCCGGTTCTTTTCCCTTTACCGACATGATGTGATTTATACCACAAATATCTGGCAATTGCATATCCGGCACCGGCCGGGCGTCATGATACAATCGATACTCAAGCTCCGTATATGAAACAGAACGGTTTTTCATTTTCCGTCACAACACAAGACTCGCGTACCCGTGCGCGGACGGGGACGATCGTAACCCCGCACGGGGTGATAAAGACACCGGCATTCGTACCGGTCGGGACGCAGGCTACCGTCAAGTCGCTCACCCCGCACGAACTTACCGATCTCGGAGTCCAGCTGTTTTTTGTGAATACTTACCATGCCTATTTGCGGCCGGGACTTGACGTCATTGGGAAATTTTCCGGTCTCCACCGATTTATGAATTGGAATGCCCCCATCATCACCGACAGCGGAGGGTTTCAGGTGTTTTCCTTGGGAAGCAAGAAACTCGTCAACGTCGCGATTTCCGAATCCGCAGTCCTCGACCGGCAGCGTTTTGCCATACGGACCGGGAAAAGCGAGGAGGCCAAACGGGACGTATTCCCGGATGATTACAAGCCGGTCGGCGAGCTTGTAAAAATCGATGAGGACGGCGTTACATTCACGTCCCATTGGGACGGTACGAAACACCGTTTTACGCCGGAACGCTCGCTCGAGATACAGCATGTATTGGGATCGGATATCATGATCGCCTTTGACGAATGTGCGCCGTACCCGACAACTCCCGACTATGCGCGTGCGGCAATGGATAGGACGCACCGCTGGGCAGAACGGAGTCTTGCCGCCCACAAGGCACAAAACGCCGTATCCGACCGCTATCATGCCTTGTATGGGGTCGTGCAGGGCAGTGTCTACCAGGATTTGCGGGAGGAATCGGCAAAGGCAATCGGAGCGATGGACTTCGACGGGATTGCCATCGGGGGTGTCTCCGTCGGGGAAAGCAAACAAGAAATGGAAAACGTACTAGCCTGGGTTACCCCGCATCTTCCGGATGGGAAACCGCGCCATCTGTTAGGGGTGGGGGAGATTGACGATATATTTACGCTCGTTTCCTACGGAATGGATACGTTTGACTGCGTGCAGCCGACACGGTTAGCCAGGATGGGTAAGGTGTATGCACGCGAGCATTCCGCGCATGAATTCCTGATGGATATTACAAACGTCCGGTATGCCGAAGATATGGCGCCTATCGAGCCGGGTTGCGAGTGTTTTTCCTGCCGGCATTTTTCCCGAAGCTATATCCATCATCTCTTCCGCGTGCGTGAGTTGCTGGGGTACCGGCTGACCACCATACATAATTTGCACTTTGTGCACACGCTCGTTTCGGAAATCCGGCAGGCAATAGAAGACAACACATTCCTTGATCTCAAAAACGCGTGGCTTTACAATAAAAGAATAACTCGAGATAAAACCTGAGCGTGTTTACCCTCGAGAAAATTAAGGAGGCTTATGGGACAGTTTGGCGGCTATTACAAAGGCGACAAGAAGAAAACAAAAAAGAAGGATCTCGAAAAGAAAGCACAGAAACAACTGTCCGGCGGGTCGTGGCAGTTGCCGCAGATAGAGATCATCAAAAAAGGGAAAAAGGAATGGTGAGGTTCTGCCATGCGAAGTGGAACAAACGTACGCTTCAAGCGCGATCTTCATAAGATCCGTCCGCTCCTTATCGGGGCTTTAGGTATCGTTGCGGTACTCATTCTTGCCATAACGGTTTTTTCACGGCTAACGGTGCCAGTTCCCTATACGCAATCGATTCTCATTACGGGGGAGAAGACGTACATCGTTTCTTTTTCTGCGGCGGGCAATAAAGTGACGATGCTGGCCATTCCAGAACGGACCGTCATCAAGGGCGCCCGGGGATACGGCAATTATTCCATTGAGGCGCTGTCGTCCCTTGACGTCATCGACAAAAGGAACGGCACGCTCTTAGTAGAGAGTGTAGCCGACGCCTTTGGTATTCCGGTGATGGGCGTTGTGGACGCAGGGTCGGGAACTTCCGGCGAGGCTCGCAACGTGTTGACCCGTATATTCTCATGGAGCTCACTTTTTCCGAAGGGTGCCGCGACAATCACGTCGATTCCCTTGGGCCAACGATTGCGGTATGTACAAATCGTACAATCGCTTCCGCCCGACGGTCTTTCATTCGTGGACGCATCGGCTGCCGTGGTATCAGAAACGTTGCCGGATGGAAGTACGGCATCCGTGCTTGACGAAGCCAAACTCGATTTTATTCTCGGGAAATCGTTTATCGATACGGGGTTACGGGGTGAAGGGTTTACGGTGGCCCTTTATAATGCCGCAAACATTCCGCTTGTCGGCTCGCGCACATCCCGGTTGTTGACACGTTTAGGTATTCAGCTCGTATATGTCGGGAATGCACCGGGTCCGCACAAGGATTGCCAAATGCACGGCAACGAGAAATCGCTGCGTTCTGATACCGCGCGGTTCATTCGGGATTATTTTCGGTGCGTTGACGAAAAAGCGGGGACCATCGGGTCGGAAACCGGGGCGGACCTGATAGTGGAGCTTGGTGAGGACTACGCCGAACGGTTTAAATAACTTCTTTCCTATTCTTCCTGGTCGGCTTCCTTGGCCTCGCTCTCGTCGGAAGCAGTGTCATCGGCCCGTTCGGATCTTGTAAACGGCACGTATATGGCAGTTGCCGTAAATGACGGCTGGTTGGCAAACTTTTTTGCACGATGGAGTTCCCTGATGAAAACCGTAAGCGAATTTTTGTCCACTGACTTGACGAGCATCTGGTAGGTGTTGCCAGCCGAAAGGAATTTAAGAAGCCGGAATGCAATATCGTCCGGAAGAGCCCCCAAATAATTGTTTGCGAGGCTCCGGACTTCAATCGTATGGTTTTTTGCCTTCATTTCGACTTCGTCGCCCGGCGCCATGGCGGATAAAGCCTGTATCGGCGCGACGTTTACACACTCGATAATTTTGGTTTTGCCTGCTTCTTCAAGGAATGACATGGGTGCCACCATGCTCTTGCGCGGATGGATGAGGTCTTTTTGTCTGACGGAGCTGAGCTTCTTCAAGTTTTTTGCCGCGATCTGGTTGTAGGTGTCGATTTTCGTTACTTTGAGGAACGTTTTTTTGGCAAGCGTCAGTTGGCCGCTTTGCAGATACGCAAATCCGAGGCGGTTAAGGAGGCTGATATTGGTTTTATCGATCTTTAGGAGTGCGAGATTTATGCGGATAGCTTCATTCCAATCTTGGGCAAGGGCTGCCGAAATCGCAGCGGCGTCGGAAATTTGAGGGGCGCTCATGGTGGACAAGAGTATCAAAGTTTCTTGAGTAATGTCAATATGAACGTTAGAATAGGGGATACGGACACAATTCTATGAGCGGACATTCCAAATGGAGCAAGGTAAAACATCAGAAAGCGACCACGGACGCGGTCAAAAGCGCCGCATTCACGCGTGCATCGCGCGCACTCACGGTTGCCGTCCGTGAAGGGGGAGGGGTTACGGATCCCATGAAGAATTTCCGGCTTCGGCTGGCTATCGATCAGGCTCGGGCAGTCAACATGCCAAAAGACACCATAGAACGTGCAATAGAGCGGGGAAATGCTGCTAACGCCCAGGGCTTTGAGTCGGTTATCTACGAGGGGTACGGTCCCGGAGGTGTTGCGTACCTTATCGAGGCGGCAACGGACAACAAACAGCGCACAAGCGCCAACGTGAAGCATCAGCTTGACCGTGCCGGCGGATCGATCGCTAGTCCGGGGGCGGTCGGTTTCCAATTTTTGCGTTGCGGCATTATTCTTGTCGGGAAGGGAGGAGCGACACTCGATGCGATCATGGAGGCAGCGCTTGAGGCGGGAGCAGATGACGTTATCGAGCGGGAGGACGTGTTTGAAGTGTATACGAAAGATGTCGCATTATCCGAGGTAAAAGAAAATCTCGGGCGAACAGGTCTTGGCATTGAACATGCTGACCTCATAATGAAAGCGCTGCAGTTTACGCATCCCGACCCCGTCCTCCGAAGTAAAAACGAAGAACTTATGGAGAAGCTGGAATCCCTCGACGACGTACAGAAGGTATATTCAACCATGGAGTAAGGGTATGTGGAAACAACTCACGAACAGCATAAAGAAACGCCTCAAGCGGTGGGACCGAGGAATGACGCTCTCCAAGCGCCAGCAGTTTGTCGTCATTACGGTACTGCTTACGGCGGGGCTTATGACAACTCAGCTCGTTTCTTTGGATTTCCGCTACCCGATGATCATCGCGTTGTCCGTAGCAAGTTATCTCCTGTGTGCAGTCGGCCTCAGGGAAGACCTCAAGGGGCATGAGTGGGCGACGTTATTGATTTTGCCGACGCTCTTTACCGCTGCTGTTGCCGTTTTTTACTTTTTGCTGCCGACCCGGTGGCTCACACGGTTACCCATCGCGGTTTTGTACGCGGTCGGTATGTACGCGCTTTTGCTTACCGAAAACATCTATAACGTTGCCGTCGTACGGACCATTGCGCTCCTTCGGGCGGCACACTCCGTCGGGTTTCTCTTAACACTTGCCACGTATTTCTTATTGGTACAGACCGTCCTTGCATACCGTTTGCATGCCTGGACGAACGCGCTTTTTATCGGCGCCATAACATATCCGTTGACCCTTCAAATCCTATGGGCGGTTAATCTGGAACCCAAAGTAGGGAAGCGCGTGACGGATTTGTCCGTGCTGCTTACAGTTGCTGCCGTTGAGTTGACCTGGATTTTATCACTCATACCCGTGCGGACGACGTTGTTTGCTCTGTTTTTGACCACCTGTTTCTATGGCATGGCCGGCCTTGGGCAGCAATACCTTTCAGACCGCCTCTATAAGCGGACTGTTATTGAATTTTTCGGTGTCGTCGCAATAGTTTTCGTAATTTTGTTTTTGACCATCAATTGGTACGCTCCCGTGTAAGGCAAAACAGGCAGGGGAAACGGGGAGTGGAGGAGTGATATAGTTTGATAGGGATGATATAGTTTGATACATGTACAAAAAACTATAGGATGCATTGTGGATAAATATTTTCACGGCGTGCGACTCCGGTTTTCACAGCCTCACATTAGCTTCAGATAGGAGTGGTGACAAGGCTAAACTATAGGGTAGAGGTATCCGCTCTCCCTGGCTGGTCACGCTCACTCCGTTTCCTACTTATCACGGCCTACTCTCCCTTGAGTACAGAAAGTGTGCGTATTTTAATGTGTTTGGATTGTTATGACGGGCTAAATACGCGCTTATCGTCACTAGAGAAACACGATGATTCAGCCTCAAAAGCATGAGTTTAGCGCATTAGAACAGTCTAAATAAACCCGAAAGGAAAAGGGCGTCGGCACTCTCATGCTCTGCGTGCTAATGTGTTGTCTAGCACCCTTTATGGCTTCGTCCGCTTCGGATTTGAGGCGGGAAATTCTTGTTTAGCCCGTTATTGTGCTCTATATTCGATCGATGTCGTGATGTCGAAACGCAAAATTCCAGCCTTGAAATTAATCATATAGAGCGTATTAATGCGCTAATTGCGACGTCTCACTGTATAACACGATATGCCGTAGGGTATCAAGTTAGCCTCAGAATGTTATAAACGGAGCATAACAATGCGCTAAATCGCACTTGCCATAAAAAACCCGAAAGACGATTTATCATCTAGTCGTTCTCAACGCACATTATGAGGTAAACGCGTAGCAGAAGTGCGGTGTCATCTGTGCAGAAATGTGCGAGATTCCCAGGGAAGACCTGGTGCTATCTTCTCTCAGTGCAGTGGCCTTTACGTTTCAGGAATCCTTGGTTATCACTTGGCATGGAATATCCTTCTTGACAGCAGGATGTTTAATAAATATTATCGAGTATAATATCCCTTATGCTCGATAATAAACCTGGACAATCGGACGATTCGAACATATCTGACTCCTCCGCAGATATATCTGTGCGTCATCGCGTTTCTCAAGTATTGCCGCTGTTTGATGATTTCCTCCTCTTTCTTAAAACCAACCGGTACTCGTCCGAGACCCTCTACAACTATGAACGGGATCTTTTGACATTTGCCCGATACCTTTCGGATAGTAACATCCCGTTCGAGAAAGTCGACAAAAAGCATGTCGCATATTACAAGGCATACCTGTTATCACAAGACCGTGTAGTGCCCTTAGAAGGCCTTAAAAAACAGGGTGAGCTATCTGGAACCAGCATAAACCGGATGCTGTCGGTAATCCGTACGTACCTCAAGTATCTTATCGACATGGATCAGTCGGTACCGGTCGCGCCAGAATCGGTTAAGTTAGTAAAAACTATCCGTCAGCATCCCAAAATTGCGGAGATGTCCGAGCTCATTAAGCTCATTGAAGCACCGACACATCTTGAGAAAGATCCTCGCGCAGCAGCAAGAAATCGCGCTATGTTAGAAACTCTTTTTGCGACTGGCATGCGTATTTCAGAGCTGGTCAGTTTGTCGCGCGATCAGCTTGACGATACGGGAAGAATATTTATTTTAGGAAAAGGCAAAAAAGAGCGATTCGTGTACTTGACGGATCGGGCACGCCATTTCATTGATGCGTATTTGCGCCTGCGGGATGACCGACTGCAGGCGCTGTTTATCCCGTACAAAGGACGAGGTGTCGTATCGGCAAAAAAGCGGATATCCACAAACTATCTCCAGGAACGCATCAAATTGTATCGGCGGCAATTGCGCATCAATGTTCCTATCAGTGCGCATACGTTGCGGCACGGGTTTGCGACGTATTTAGCCGAAAGCGGCGCCAATCCTGCCGCAATCCAGATTCTCCTTGGTCACGAATCGCTCGATACGACGACCCGATATGTCCATACCTCGGATCGCTACGCCGAGGAAACGCATCATAAGTACCATCCGCTCAAAGACGTTCGATGAAGCCGGTATGACAATCTCACCAGACAAGCTAGTAGAAATCTTTCATTCGGGATACCCGGGATCCATCAATTGGTATGCGATTGATGATATCGCTGCTGCTATACATCGCGGTATCCTGGTATACGATTCGGAGCCGATTGTGTCGGTAGACGCGTATCGGCACGCGATGGAATCCGTGACGGTTTCCGAAGGCCTGGGTCCTCAGGAACGAGGTCATATGGCGCTAAAAGCTTGTGCGGCGCGATGGTGTGCGACAGTACTTGGTGTGTCAGTGCTGTTTGAATCCCATTATGTCGGGCTTCATCCCGACGTGCGCACTGTAGACGGCGCGCATATTCTTGAATGCGGTACGACTGATCCCTCTTGCGTAAGCATATATTTGGATTACGAACCCGTGGAATGGGTCGGAAATATCGCGTATCCGTATGCGGATGAGTCGAATATTGTTATGCATCGGTTTAGGCGGGGCGAAGGCTACCGGGCATGGCGGGCCGAACAGACAGACAGACTCCGGTCGGTATTCCAAAAGCGTCATATCTGAGACTTGACATTCTTTGTGACGTCGTACAACATACGAGATATATGGATGTGCCGCAGCTCATACGAGAATTTCTTGATTATCTGGAAATCGAACGGACGGCTTCTCCGTTGACGATCCGGAATTATCGTCATTATTTGGCACGATTTTTGCATTTTTTGACGGGGAACGGCACCCCCCCTCTCCCCTCCTCCGTGAAAACCTTTGCCGTGAAATCTTCGGATATTACGCAGGAAACGATTCGGCAGTATCGCGTATATCTTACCCGGTTCGTCGACGGAAACGGCATGCCATTACGCCATGTCACGCAAAGCTATCATCTCATTGCACTTCGAAGTTTCCTGAAGTTTTTGGCAAAGCGTGGGATTGAGACGGTATCTTCCGATATGATTGCCTTGCCCCACACGGAGCCGCGGGCCATCAAGTATCTGGAACGGACGGATATCGAACGGTTGCTAAATCAGCCTGATATTAATACAAAAGAGGGCCTTCGGGATAAAGCGATTCTGGAGATGTTGTTTTCCACAGGGCTTCGGGTGTCGGAGTTGGTATATCTTAACCGAAGTGATATCAATCTCGACCGGCGCGAGTTTATGGTCGGCGGATCCCGACGTAGGATCGTGTTCCTATCGGAGCGTGCGGCGGATTGGCTGAAAAGATATCTGGCGACCCGGGAGGACGACCTCCGGCCTATATTCATCCGTTATTCAGGAAAAACCCCGGATGAAAATGACAAGACCGGCGACTCCATCCGTCTGACGGCACGGAGCGTCCAGCGGAGCGTGGAGAAATACGTCAAAAAAGCCAAGCTTATGATTAAAATAACACCGCATGGCCTGCGGCATACGTTTGCGACGGATCTTCTGGGAAACGGCGCGGATCTGAGGGCGATACAAGAGTTACTTGGGCACAAGAATGTTTCAACAACACAGATTTATACCCACATTACCAATCCCCAGCTTAAGGAAATCCACGACAAGTTCCACAGTAAATAACGAGACAAACTACATCTTCGCGTACTGGGATTCCAGCCAGGATCGTATGTGAGCCGGATAGGTACGCGGAATAGAAGGAGGCATGAAAGATAGACCCAAGGCTTCAAACGGCGGACGGCCTCTGATATACCGTTTTTCCGGATGATTCTCAAACACGACTTCGCCCCATGCGTTCAACCAATCAGGGTAAATCGGACCCCTTGCCCCACTTCTTTTCATCCGTTCACGATGCAGGAGAGCCAATGCGGCATCCGGGTACGTTCGTATAGGAATTCGTCCTGGTGGGACTTTCACGATATGCTCGTTAAATGGAAGGCCGCCGGGTATTTTACAAATCATGATCGGTGAGACGGCGTGGGTTATCGTGTGCTTTTCCCTATCGATGATGTCTACTTCGGTAAAACCGAGCACAGCAGAACGTGTGCGGATCCATGGCGTTATATCAATATTTCCTTCTTCCAGTGTTTCGCGGATGATTGTTGGGGCCAAAACTTCGGGGTCCAAGATGTTTGCAAGTGGCAATGACGCCGCCTCACCAAGCGCAACATGACCGCCCGGTAATCCATGCCACCCTTTATAAAGGAGCATCGGCACGTATCCGTTGGGTTCTATAAGGAGTACTCGAGGCGTGACGGCGCCAGATTCAAGCATCCAATCATTTTTTCGCTTGTCCTCGACTGTCATTTGCGTGAGATTATAACAAGAAGTGTGGTACGATGCGAAAGATATTATCGACTATGCGTATTGCCGTTCTGTATAACAAGCCATCCGCGCGATTTTTGTCAGACCCGACACACAAAGCTGCGGAGGAAGACACAGAAGTTTCCGCAAACGAGGTAATGGCAGCTCTGAAAAGCAAAGGCGCTGACGTCATACTCACCCCAATTACCGAACATACGATCGACCAGATCATTAACGGAATCAACGCGGATCTTACGTTTAACCTGATCGAATGGACAGGGGTGGACGAAGGGTTTGCGATGCATGCGTTCGATGTTATGAATGCACGGAATCTGCGCTACACGGGTGCTTCAAAAGACAGTTATCACAACAGCTGCGACAAGCTGATCACGAAGAATCAATGCCGGGACCATAATCTTCCGACCGCGGATTGGCAGGCGTTCCGGACCGGTGAGGAGCCGATCACCGTCATACACTACCCGGTACTCGTCAAAGTCAGCAATGAACATTCCAGTGTGGGTATCGGGGTCGATTCGATTGCCCACGATGAGGCGTCGCTTCGAACTATCGTCCGGAAACGAATCACGGAGTACAAACAGCCTGCGTTTGCCGAGACGTTTTTGGGAGGCCGCGAATTTCAGATTACGTTATTGGAGCGCTCTGACGGGCTTGCCGTACTGCCGCCTGCGGAAATTGTCTACTCGAGGGATACGGATGTACCGCTGTTAACATACAAAAGCCGTTGGGATGCGAGTCATCACGACTACGAAAATTCCACGGTCCGGTGTGTTCCCCTCGAAAAAGCACTTGCCCAACGCCTGCACGACATGTGTGTGCGTGCGTTTCCTGCACTGGGATTCCGCGATTATGCGCGGTTTGATATACGTTGCGACACGGAAGGTCATCCGTACTTTTTGGAGCTTAATTCAAATCCCGGACTGGGAGACGACGACGAATACGGCATGACGCTTTCCTATAAGGCCGTCGGCATGACATTTGCGGATTTCATCTGGGAAATCGTCGAATCGGCCACGCGCAGAGCTAAGGGATAAAAACCCGTGCCGTTTGGGTACGGAAGTATGGCAGAGATTCCGGCTCACGGGCAATGACGATCATTAGCTGCGGCTGCCATTTACGGACCAGGCGGAATTTCGGCTCATTCTTTTTGACCCGTTTGCGTTTGAAATCATAATCCCACCAACGCTGCCGGAAATCGCTCCATGCATATGACTTCCGTTTACCGGACGCCGAATCGAGGATGACGATGCGGGATTTTGAAGACAGGTAGGAAGCGACCACGGCCCAGTGCCCCGATTCGTCGTTCGGCTCATACTTTTCGTCGAGGTCGTAAAGGTACGAAACCAGCACGGCGCGCGGTTCTTTCGGACGGTATTTTAGGGCACTCTGGAGGTGGTGTAGTGTTGCGTACTCGACGACGAGCACGGAAAGTCCGAGCTTGTTCGCTGCTTCGATCATATGCTTTGTGGACGTGCCGTTTTTTCCGGTTTTACACAAGCGGATGAGCCGGCCCATCGAGGCTCGCATGCCAAGGATGGAGAGTGTGTGCTTTAAGGAGGCAGGACCACATGTGGTATCGTCCGGCTGCTGGATTGGTTTGACGTGTGATCTACCCATACGAAACACTCCTTATAGTAAACGGGGCGTTGGAATAACCATTCTACCTTCTTGCGGGATAGGCATCAAGACCTATAATTCCTTGAGGTACAGGCGCGCTTCCCTTTAAGGAAAGGGAAGCAGCGTTGTTTTCGTCCGGCTATGCCGGACAACGCGTCGAGGGGAAAACTTTGGTTTACCCCTCGAAGGAGCTTATAGGATCTCGTAGCTTAAGGTTACACTGACGTTGAGTTCGGAGGTGCCGGGTTCGACCTGGGTTGGCTCCCCGCCGCCGGCCATCGGCAGCGATTTGGCCGCATCATACATAACCGGCCGCGGAGCGGCTCCGCCCCCTTCGGAATAATTGACAACCCTTCCGAGTCTGAATCCTGCCGTCTTGGCTGCCGCCTCGGCCTTCGATTTGGCATCCTTCACCGCCTCTTCGCGCGCCTGGTTTTCGGCTTTGGTCTTGTCGTCGACGTCGAAGGTTATGCCGCCCACTTCGTTGGCACCGTTGCTTGTCGCGGCGTCGATGACGTTGTTTGCAGTATCGATTTTCCGGACTTTCACGGTCAGGTTGCTGTTGGCCTGGTATCCCGTGATCCGGCGGGTATCGCTGGAGTAATCATAGGTCGGGTTGATGTTGTAGTAGCTTGTCCTGATGTCTTTTGCATCCACCCCGAGTTTCTTGATCGCATCAGTCACCGCATTCATTTTCGTATTGAGTTCCTGTTGGACGCGGGTGACCGTCGGCCCTTGTGCCGTAACGCCGACGCTGACGACCGCTATATCAGGAACCATCGTGATTTTCCCCTGACCGGAGACGGAAAACGTATCGGATTTCGTGGTGACAAAGCTTGTCATGGAAAACGGGATCGGGCCCGCGAGCTTCGTAAACGCAAACAGCCCGATGAAGAAAAGTACGACCACCCCGGCAAGATCTTTCATAGATTACGCCCCTTTCGCATTCATCTTACATGCTTTTATGAGGTTTTGCATGAGGCACGCAACATTGACCGGACCAACACCCCCGGGGGTCGGTGTATACAGGGAGGCAACATCCGCAATATCATCCTCCTCGTAGTCTCCCCGTAGCTTACCCCCTTTGTCGCGCCAGATCCCGACGCTAATAAGAACCGCGCCGGATTTTGTAGCTTCCCTGGTGACAACCCGTTCCTTCCCGACGCAACTGATGACGATATCAGCCCGCTTCATGAGGCTGGCAGGATTGGGAGTTTTTGAATGAATATTAGACGTCGCACATTCTAGTTTTTTGAGGTAGCTGAGGATTGGGGCGCCTGCGGTCTCCCCTCTTCCGATGACTGTGATCTTTTGCGCCCTGAGCCAGGTATCGAAATCCTTTTTCTTCGTTTTATTTTCGGCAATGAGCGTGGCATGCGCGTTTTTCAGAATCTCCCCTATCGCGGCGGCAACGGGCACGTCGAAGGAGGAGCCCGGCAGGAAGCCGTCGACATCCTTCTGCGGAGCCACCTTATCAAGGACATCGTTGACACCACCGACTTCGGAAGGGATCGGGCGCTGGATAATGAGCCCGTGCACCTCAGGCTCCGTATTATATTTATGAATGAGATTAAAAAGTCCACCCGAAGTAAGAGAGGTCGGCTGATGGTCGAATATGACATGCGCGCCGATCCTTTCGGCTGCCTTCTGCTTCTGCTTGATGTACGTAAGACTTGCCGGATTATCTCCGATCAAAATGACCGCAAGCGTCGGCATAATTCCCTCGCCTATAAGCGTTTCGGTTTCTTTCGATAAGTTTTCAAGTATCCCCTCCGCTATCGCTTTGCCGTCAATCCTCATGTATGAAAGTATACCAAACTTCCGGTTGACAGTTGGGAGCTTTTTCCCTTGAATAGTACTAGAGGAGTTATTGCTATGGATACAAAATCATCAGGACCTGCATACATCATCAGTGCCGTGCTTCTTGTGCTTCTGGTTGCCGCCGGCGGAATGTTTTTGCCTTCATGGGGTAAGCTGGAGCTTAAGCCAACGCGCACCGTAACGGTCGTAGGCGAGGCAAAATCCCAGGAAAAGAGCCAGATTGCGATTTTCTCGGCCGGTGTGAATGCGTTTTCGGATGACAAGAATGCCGCGGTCAACGACGTCAACAAAAAGGTCGAGGCCATCATCGAAGCGGTAAAGACGTTCGGGGTCACGGAGGCCGATATCAAGACCCAGAGCATGAATATTTACCAGAATCAGGAACAGTACTACGAGGACGGCCGGCAGAAATTCCGACCCGGACAGTGGAATGTTTCCAATACCGTTGAAATTAAGCTGCGGAATGTCGACCAGGCCGCGGCCCTGGCCGGAGTCTTAACGAAAAGCGGCGCCAATAATGTCTACGGGCCGAACTTTACGTTCGACGATACCAGCGCTGCCTCAACCGCTCTCTTTGACGCTGCGTTCAAAAACGCCCAGGAGAAAGCCGGAAAAGTATCGCAAAGTACGGGAAGGAAACTTGGGAAAGTGTTGAGTATCACGGAGGCCGGATCATCCCAACTGCCTATCCCCTACTATGGTAGGATGGAAGGCGGCGGCGGAGGCGGCGGTGCCGTCGAACCCGGATCAGGTACGGTCATGAAGACCGTAACCGTGACGTTTGAACTGGAGTAAATTACCGTATTCTAATTGACCCGGTTTGCAGGACAACGGTCGTTGTGAATTTGTTTCATTGTCTTCATTTCGGTATCGAAGTGTGCGAGTACATCTTGTGCTGACATTATAATCCGGGACCGACGATACCCATCATCGATACATGTTTGAAATGCCGTTATTACTTGGGTGTCGTCCGCACAATACATATTCATTTTCAGTTTCAGGTTGGATGTGTCATGCCAACGATCCGTATTTTCCCTGATATTTTTGTCGATTGCTTGGAAACATCTCGCGGTTTTTTGCGTGACGGGCAAAACAAAGACCATGAGCGAGGTAGCAAGTATCCCAGTGATAATGATGAGTTGTCGCACCGTACTACCACTATACTAAGCGGCCGTGCGAAATGTAAGTTCGGATTTATTTGGTTAGGCAGGTGGCGGCAACGACGGAATCGCTTTTATCAGTAAACCGCATCATGATGACGCCGGATGTGGCCCGGGAAAGCTGCGGGATGGATTTCATCGGCAAGCGAACAACCTGGCCTTTGGTGGACGTCAGGATCACCTCTTCGCAGTCGTCGGGGACAAGCTGGGAGACGGCGATTTTGCCGGTCCGATCCTTGATTTCCGCGACTTTGACGCCCTGGCCGCCCCGTTTCTGTTTGGGAAACCCGGCGACGGCGGTTTTCTTCCCCATGCCCTTTTCCATGATGGTCAGGAAATCGGCCTTTTTGGTTTCATCGTTAATAACGTCCATGGATACGACATAGTCCCCGTCCTTTATCAGGATTCCGCGGACGCCCATGGTATCCCTGCCCGTATGCCGGACTTCGGATTCCGAGAACCGGATGGATTTGCCGTCATGGGTAACAAGAAGGACATCATCCTCGCCGCTTGAGAGTTTCGCCCAGATAAGCTCGTCCCCGGCCTCAAGCTTGATTGCCAGCAGGCCGTTTCTTCTGATATTTTCGTATTCGGAAAGCTTGGTTTTTTTAACAACCCCCTTCTTGGTCGCCATGAGGATGTAATTGATGCCCTTCTCTTTCTGTTCCGTCCGTTTGAGGGAGTATGCCAGTGTCGACGTTACCTTCTCGCTTGATTCGATGTTGATAAGGTTAACAACAGCCTGCCCTTTGCTTTGGCGGGATGCCTCGGGGATATCCCAGACTCTGACTTGGTATACTTTCCCTTTTTCCGTAAAAAAGAGCATGTTGTCGTGCGTTTGCGCCGAAACGAGTTTGTCGATGGCGTCCTCTTCCTTGGTCGTCATGCCGATGACACCCTTGCCGCCCCGTTCCTGGAGTTTGAAGGTCGAGCGCGGAACACGTTTGATGTATCCGGTCTCGGTCATGGTGATGATCGTTTCCTCGTTGGCGATGAGTTGTTCGTCTGACAGTTCTCCGACTTTGGACTTATAGACACGCGTCTTTCTGTTATCACCGTACTTTTCTTTGAGTTTGGCAAGTTCGTCCTTGATGACCTTGAGGATTTTGTCAGGATGCGCCAGCAAATCCTCAAGATAGGCGATCGTCTCCCGGATCATGGCAAGCTCATCCTCGATCTTTTGGCGTTCCAATGCCGCTAGTTTCCGTAGTTGCATGTCAAGAATGGCCGTCGCCTGGATGTCCGAGAGTTTGAAGCGGGCCATGAGTTTGGTTTTCGCTTCGTCGGCATCTTTGGCTTTTTTGATGATTTGGATAACTTCGTCGATGTGATCAACGGCGATTTTGAGTCCTTCGAGGATGTGTTCGCGTGCTTTTGCTTCCTTGAGTTCGAACTGGCTTCTTCTAAATATGACGTCATGGCGGTGCTTCAGGTACTCTTCGAGAATTTCCCGTAACGTCAGTGTCCTTGGCGTGCCGTCGACCAATGCCACGACATTCATCGGGAATGTCGACTGCAATTCCGTATATTTGAAGAGATTGTTTAAGACTTTGTTTGGCTGGGCATCGCGTTTGAGTTCGACAACGACCCGGATGCCCCGGCGGTCTGATTCGTCCCGGAGGTCGGAAATGCCTTCCAGCCGCTTGTCTTTGACTAGATCAGCGATTTTAGCCACAAGATTGGCCTTGTTGACCTGGTACGGAAGCTCGGTAATGGCAATCATGCTCTTGCCATTCCCGATTTCCTCGATTTCCGCCTTACCCCGCATGACGATCTTGCCTTTGCCTGTGGCATAGGCGTTCCTGATCTCATTGATGTCGTAAATTGCGCCAGCTGTCGGGAAATCAGGCCCGGTAACGTACTCCATGAGCTCTTCGAGCGTGACGTCGAACGTCATGGTAAATTTCTGCTTTTCCTCGATTTTCTTCTCATCCTCTTTGCCCGGTTTCACGATCTTGGCTTTGGAAATCAGGAAGGTGATGGCGTCGATCAGCTCCGAAAGGTTGTGGGGCGGAATCTTGGTCGCCATACCGACGGCGATACCCTCGGAACCCATCAGGAGAAGATTCGGGAGTTTAGCCGGCAGACACAGCGGCTCCTCGATTGCACCATCGAAATTCGGGACGAAGTCGACGGTTTCCTTTTCGATATCGAGTAACATCTCGTCGGCGATCGAATCCAGGCGGCACTCCGTGTACCGCATGGCGGCTGCCGGATCACCATCAATCGATCCGAAATTTCCCTGGCCATCGATTAACGTATACCGCATGGAGAAATCCTGAGCGAGTCTGACGAGCGCCTCATAGACGGCCGAATCGCCGTGCGGATGGTATTTACCCAGCACTTCTCCGACGACGGTCGCGCTTTTTCTGTATTTTGCACTGTGGTGCAGCCCCGTCGTATGCATGGCGTAGAGAATTCTTCGGTGTACGGGCTTGAGACCATCCCGCACATCGGGAAGCGCCCGTGCCACGATGACACTCATTGCATAGTCCATGTAGGACTTCTGCATTTCATTGACTATCTCCGTTGGTTGGATTTTTCCGATGCCTGCCATAGGGATTTACGCGTGGGATATGCCGTCGGTAATTTCTTTCTCGGCCACACTCTTTCCTTTCCAATCCTTGAGCTTCACCCATTTGCCGGGCTCAAGCTCCTTGTAATGCTCGAAGAAATGCTTGATTTTTGCTTTTACGGGTTCGGGGATGTCCGAGACATCCTTCATGGCACCCCAGTAGGGATCGGATTTTTCCGTCGGAACGGCGACGACCTTCATATCGATGCCGGATTCGTCTTCCATCTCCAGCATACCGATGGGGACGACGTTCAGCATAATTCCAGGGTGCAGCGGCTGGGAGCAGAGCACCATGACGTCAACGGGGTCGCCGTCACCGGATTTCGTGTTCGGGACGAAGCCGTAATTAGCAGGATACCCCATGGTCGTGCGGACGAACCGGTCAACCATAATGACTTCGGCTTCTTTGTCCATTTCGTATTTGACCATGCACCCTTCCGGGATTTCGATGATGACATTGATGTCCTGCGGCGGATTCTTTCCTGGTTTAATGGCTTTGAGATTCATAGTTCCTCCTTTTGTAACTTGTCATTCCCGCGAAGGCGGGAATCTATTTTCATTATAAACTGGATCCTCGGGTCAAGCCCGAGGGTGACAACGACAATTATATATCCAGTGTTGCCGTCTTGGCATGGGTCTGAATAAACCGCTTCCTCGGCGGTACTTCGTCACCCATAAGCATTGAGAATACCTGGTCAGCCTGGGCGGCATCCTCGATGCCAACTAGGCGCATGACGCGGTTAGCCGGGTTCATCGTCGTTTCCCAGAGCTGTTCGGGATTCATCTCTCTCAACCCTTTGTAGCGCTGGATGGTGGGGCCATTCTTAAGTCCCGCGCCTTCCTTTTTGACCACGGCGTCCCGCTCATCGTCTGAGTATGCATAGAAACTGTTTTTGCCGAAAGTAATCTTATAAAGCGGCGGCTGCGCGATATACAGGTGCCCCTTCTCGACGACATACGGCAGGTGCCGGTAAAAGAATGTGAGAAGCAGCGTCATGATGTGCTCGCCGTCGACGTCGGCATCCGTCATGATGACAACGCGGTGGTACCGTAATTTATCGGGGTTGAGACTTTCGGAAATGCCCATTCCGAGCGCAATGATAAGCGCCTTGATTTCCTCGGATTCGACGATTTTATCGAGTCTCGCCCGCTCGGTGTTGAGGATTTTCCCGCGGAGTGGCAGTATTGCCTGGAATTTCCGGTCACGTCCCTGTTTGGCTGAGCCGCCTGCGGAATCTCCCTCGACGATAAACAGTTCGGAAACCGAGGGGTCTTTCTCCTGGCAGTCCGCAAGTTTACCGGGTAAGGACGCACCCTCAAGCGCACCTTTCCTAATAATCGCGTCTTTGGCTGCTTTAGCGGCAAGCCGCGCTTTTGCGGCAAGATATACCTTTTCAAGGAGACGTCTTGCGTCGGAGGGGTTTTCCTCAAAATACGTGTCAAGCGCTTCTTTGGTCGCAGCGGCAACGAATGGCTGCACTTCGGCATTACCGAGCTTTCCTTTGGTTTGTCCCTCAAACTGCAGGATCTGAGACGGCATTTTAAGGTAGACGATGGCCGTCAATCCCTCGCGCATGTCGTCGCCGACCATCACGTCCTTCTCCGTCTTGGCAGCGCCGATTTTCTTTGCGTAATCGTTGACCGCGCGGGTAAGCGCCATCCGAAAACCGGTAAGATGCGTGCCGCCCTCCGGCGTCGGGATAACGTTGACAAACGACTCGACCGTTTCGGAGAAGCTGTCATTGTATTGGAGGGCAACCTCGATGATCATGTCCCCTAGGGTTTTTGAAAAATAGAATGGGTCATGTAGGGTTGTCTTGTTACGGTTTAATGCCGCGACAAGCGACCGGATGCCGCCCTCGAAGTAATAGCTTGCTTCTTCGTTCGTGTGTTCGTCCTTGAGGTGAAATGCAAGGCCGGCGATTAAATAGGCCCGGTCCCGCACCTGTTTTTTCACCATATCGAAGGAGAGATTCGTGCCTTCCTTGAAAATTTCCGGATCCGGGCTGAAGGTCGTCGTCGTACCGGTGTCTTCCGCTTTACCGACGGATTTGACCGGGGCCACGGGGATACCCCGTTTATATTCCTGCATCCAGGCTTTCCCGTCCCGGTGCACTTCGACTTTGACATGGGTCGACAGTGCGTTAACGACGGACGCTCCGACGCCATGAAGCCCTCCAGAGATTTTGTATGCTTGCCCTTCGAATTTTCCTCCGGCGTGGAGTTTGGTCATCACAAGTTCAAGTGCCGAAACATTGTGTTTGGGGACTTTGTCGACGGGAATACCGCGGCCGTCGTCTTTCACCGTTGCGGAGCCATCCGCATGCAGGGTTACCCAGCAATTTTTTGCAAATCCGGCTAGTGCCTCATCGATCGAGTTATCGATGATCTCGTTTAAGCAGTGCTGGACGCCTGCCTGGCTTGTAGTGCCGATGTACATTGCCGGGCGTTTCCTGACCGGCTCCAATCCTTCGAGGACGACGATTTGATCTGCATTATAGGAATTAGCTGATTTTGCCATTGTTGTGAGTTTCCTATACAAGAAAAAAGAAAGCGTTTACCCCAACGCTTTAGGATCATTGTAGCGAATGAAGTGTGCTTTGTCCAGCCATTTTTTTCACTTTGCAAAAAGCGCATGTTCGATGAGGAGTCGGATGTTTACGTTGTTGGGGATATACCGTTTTGCCTCGATAAATCCCCTGAGGATGCGCCGTTTGGAGGCGAGAATCCCGTCCGTGTCTAACGGTACTGCAGTTACCTGTGATCCTAACACCCTGATTGCCTGATCAAGCCATGCCGCTATGGCGTTGCGGTCCGTACCCAATGTGTCCAAAAGGTCGAGCTGTTTGCCCGGCGTGCTGGCCGCCAGGTCTTCAATAAATCGCAGTGTTTCTGCATCCTGTTCCGCCGGTATATCGGGATGAGCGGAAATTATGCGGCAGCGAGAAACGATCGTCGACGGCAGTCCTGCGGCGTTTGCCGTTCCCAAAAACAGGTACGCAGCTCCGGGAGGCTCTTCGAGCGTTTTAAGGAGGGCCTGCATCGCAACGGGCGTAAGAAGGTCCGCGTCGGCAATGACCCCTGCCGTGTGATCCCCATGCACCGGAGACAGCCCGAGTCTTGCGATGAAATTATGGACGGATTCTATGCCGATCGACGCTCCTTCATGCGTCGGGAATACGACGTCATGCGGATTGATGCCGCAGGATTGGAGTTGCTTTTGCAGGATATCGTCGCGGGTTTTTTCGGAATCGGAAACGATGAGATACGCATGCATACGGATTTTTGCTGATTGCTCTCTCATTATGCATAAACATACTTGCAACGCAACTTGTTTTCTGAGAATAATAGAGGAAGCCGTTATAAATGTAATGGTTTGTTAGGTAATCCATTCCTATGCCTGCCCAAGATATCATCGAGAGCCTCAAGAATGCCGGTAAGCTGACCGAAGAACAAGCCAACCGGGTCCGTGTGGAAGCCATGAGTTCCGGCTCAACGGTCGAAGACATTCTGCAAAGCAAGCATGTGGTTTCCGACGAGGATTTTATCCGCGCACGGGCGGATTCGCTGGGCATACCCTTCACCCTTATTGCCGGCCGCGCCATCAGCCCGGATGTCGTCAACTTCATCCCGGAACCCGTCGCCCGGCGCTATACGCTGGTCCCCATGCAGGTCGAAATGAAAGAAAAGGGTACGCTTTCCGTCGTGATGGCCGACCCGTTAGACTTCCAGGTCGTAGAATTTTTGGAAAAAAAGTCGGGACGCCCCATTAAGGCCTACATGGGACTCCCCGACGATATCAAAGCGGCAATTGACAATTTATATACACAGAATTTGGGCGCCGACGTGACGGCCGCACTTGAAGAGGCGGCGCCGGCCATCAAAACTTATGAGGCAGGACATTTGGGGGAAGTGATCCGTGAGGCGCCGATTGCGCAGATCGTATCCGCCATTCTAGAGCAGGCCATCCGGATCCGGGCTTCCGACGTGCATATCGAACCGCAGACGGGCGAGACCCGTGTGCGGTACCGGGTCGACGGAATCCTTCAGGAACGGCTTATGCTTCCCCGGAGGCTCCAGGATGCGGTCGTTTCCCGTATCAAAATATTGGCCGACCTCAAGATCGACGAAAAGCGCATCCCTCAGGACGGACGGTTCAATTTCAAAATGGGTGAATCCGAGGTCGACCTTCGTGTCTCGACACTTCCTACCGTTCACGGGGAGAAAGTGGTTATGCGGTTACTCAAAAAGTCCGGCGGCATTCCGACACTTCCCGACCTGGGACTTCGCGGTTTGGCGCTCAAGAATCTGGAGAACTCGATTAGAAGGCCGCACGGCATTATTTTGGTGACGGGACCAACAGGATCCGGAAAAACGACGACGCTTTACTCGGTCCTTGCCATACTCAACAACGCACGGGTGAATATCATGACGCTCGAGGATCCGGTCGAGTACGAGATTTCCGGCGTCAACCAGGTACAGATTAACCCGGCAGCCGGCCTTACGTTCGCAACCGGTCTTCGGAGCTTCCTGCGGCAGGATCCCAATATCGTGCTCGTAGGAGAAATCCGTGACCAGGAGACGACCGAGCTAGCGATCCAGGCGGCGCTTACGGGCCACTTAGTGTTCTCAACGCTCCACACGAACAATGCCGCCGGAGCCATCCCCCGGCTCATCGATCTCGGTGCGGAACCGTTCCTTGTTGCATCCGCGTTAAACGCGGTTGTCGGACAGCGTATCGCACGGCGCCTGTGTCCCACATGCCGTGAGGAATACGTGCCGGAGGAAGCCGTCACCACCGATATCAGGAAGGTGGTTGGGGCCTTGTGGCCGCAAGACAAGAAAGTAGTCCTCTATAAAGGGAAAGGGACCGTGGCGGGAGCGGCGTGCGAAACGTGCGGCGGCTCGGGGTATGTGGGAAGGCTCGGCGTTTTTGAGGTGTTCCCTGTTACAGACGCCATAAGCAGACTCACCCTCTCCCGCGCTCCCATGAAAGATATCGAAACCCAGGCTATTGCCGAGGGGATGATTTCGATGAAACAGGACGGGTATCTTAAGGCATTGGAAGGAGTAACGACCATCGAGGAAGTGTTACGGGTTGCCCAGGACTAAGTATGGATATCCAACAAATGTTTTCGGAAGCGGCAAGGAAGGAAGCCTCAGATATCCATTTTATCGTGGGGTTCCCGCCCATGCTCAGGGTTTCCGGCGTACTCATGCCGGTAGAGGGCGCGCCGCCTCTGACCCCGGATTCTGCCAAGGAACTCCTCTATACGACATTTTCCCCGGAACAGAGGGAGCTTTATGAAACCAACCGCGAGGTGGACTTTTCGCTAGCGACCTCCGTTGGACGTTTCCGCGTCAATATCTATATGCAGAAAGGGACGATAGCAGGCGCTTTCCGGCTTGTCCCCCAGAAGATCAAAACGATCGAGGAATTGGGACTCCCTGATATTTGCCACGAATTCGTGAAGCTTCGGCAGGGCTTAATCCTCGTTACCGGCCCTACCGGGCACGGGAAGTCGACGTCGCTTGCCGCTATGATTAACCTCATTAACCAGAGTAAGGGAACCCATATCGTCACGATTGAAGACCCTATCGAATATGTGTATCCGCCCGGCGTTTCCATCGTGTCCCAGCGTGAGATGCACGGCGACACGCACTCGTGGAATATTGCGCTCCGGAGCGTTCTTAGGGAGGATCCCGATGTCGTATTAATCGGTGAGATGCGGGACTTTGAAACGATCCAGGCGGCGATAACGATCGCGGAAACCGGGCATTTGGTGTTTGCCACCCTCCATACGAATTCGGCAGCGCAGACTATTGACCGCGTCGTTGACGTATTCCCGGAAAACCAGCAGATGCAGATCCGCCTCCAGCTCTCTAATGTGCTTGAAGGCGTGCTCTCGCTACGTCTTATCCCGGCATTAGGAGGCGGCCGAATTCCGGCAACGGAAATACTGACCGCGACCCCGGCGGTACGGACGCTCGTACGTGAAGGAAAGACGCACCAAATCGATAACATCATACAAACGAGTGCCGAATTCGGCATGATGACCCTGGAAAGCTCGCTTGCAACCTCTGTCAAAACCGGCAAAATCGGCATGGATATCGCACAGTCGTTTGCACTTCGGCCGGAGGAGCTGGGCAGGCTCTTAAAGCGGGAAGGATAATCCAAAGACCATGGCATACTTCCAGTACAAGGCACGGGACCATGCGGGTAAACTGGTCACCGGCCTCGTCGAAGCGCCGTCTAAGGACGCGGCGACGAAATTATTGCACGATAAACAACTCTTCATAACAGGTCTTGTCGAGTCCCGGGAAAAGTCGAGTGTGCAGGCAACCCTCAAACTCAAACGGGTCGGATTTGGGGAGATCGTTAACTTCACCCGGCAGTTGTCGACGATGGTCGTTGCCGGACTTTCCCTTCCCGAGGCACTTTCCATTTTAAAGAACCAAACGCAGAACACCGCATTTGTCCAGGTCTTAAACGAAATCGAACATCAGATCGTCGGCGGCGGCAATTTGGGGGATGCGCTGGCCAAATATCCGCAGCACTTTTCGGCAATCTATATCGCGCTCGTTCGCGCAGGTGAGTCCTCCGGACAGCTTGACCAAGTGTTAGCGAGGCTTGCGGACTCCCTCGAACAGCAACGGGAGTTTCGGAGCAAGGTTGCTGGTGCGATGATCTATCCGGTCATTATCGTAGTCGGTATGGGATTGGTCGTCATGATTATGATGACCGTCGTCATCCCCAAGCTAACCGAACTCTACAAGGATTTTGGGGTCGACCTACCGTTTGCGACACAGCTTCTCATCTCCATGTCGCAGTTTTTCGTCAATTTTTGGTGGCTAATGATTGCAGGATTTGTAGGCGGCGTCTACGGATTTGCCCGCTGGCGGAAAACTCCGTTCGGCGAGCTTGTGGTCGATACCGTCACCCTGCACATTCCCCTCTTCGGCGAACTGCAAAAGAAGATTATCCTGGTCGAATTCACGCGGACGCTTTCTATGTTGATCTCCTCAGGCATCCGGCTTCTTGACGCCTTGCGGATACTTAAGAACGCCCTGGGAAACGTGCTGTTCAGGAATGCAATCGTCGACATCTCGAAAAAAGTGGAACGCGGGTTCCCGTTGGGTGAGACATTCGGCCAGTATGCGGTATTTCCTCCAATCGTGTCGCAGATGATGAAAGTGGGAGAAGAAACGGGCAAACTTGACGATACACTGCTTAAGTTGTCCATATATTTTCAGTCCGAATCGGAAAACCTCGTTAAGGGGCTGACGACGGCCATCGAACCCATCATTATGGTCGTGCTTGGTGTGGGAGTCGGGTTTATTGTTATTTCCGTTATTACCCCGATTTATAACCTTACGTCGCAATTTAAGTAATAGTGCTTATCACGCACAGCATTGGCATGAACATGCCAGGTTGTCATTTCTTTGCGCGCTCAAAGAAATGACGAAAGAAAGAGCGCCGCGGTGAAGGTTTTCCGCGAGGCGGAAAACGCTTCAAGCGGGAGAGAGAGCGGATTTGCTCTCGAAGTTGCCTTAGCCCTATTGACAACCTGATTCAAAGGGTGATAAACCAATATTATATGAGAAATTATCTTGCCCGTACGTCTAAAGGTTTCACCCTCATTGAACTTCTTATCGTCATCGCGCTTTTGGGTGCACTTGCCGTAGGATTATTGGCAACCATTGACCCCTTCGAGCAACTCAAGAAAGGCCGTGATACGAGTCTTCGGAATACGGTTTCCGAATTCTACAATGCGAATTTGCGGTACTACTCCACTAAGGGACAATTCCCTTGGGGAACGGATGCGACAAGCGGGCTTATCTATTCCGACTTCACCGGCACGATTACGGAGCTTATCACCGTTGGAGAACTGAAAGCGCGGTTCCAGGAGCTTGCCGGTACGGGTAATCTCGCCAAGGTGTTCGTCGAATCGACGAGTTCCGAGCATATATCGACTTGCTTCAAGCCCGAATCCAAGGCATTCCAGGAGGACCTGAACGCCATCTATGATTCGAGCGGCGTTGCTCAGGCCGCACCGACCTGCAAGTCGCAGACTTCCGGTACGGCGGGTAGCGACTGCTACTTCTGTATACAGTAGTCTCTCTCGAGACAAAACCTGAGCGCGTTTTTCTCGACGGAACGGCCCGGCTAAGCCGGGTGAAGACCGTTCCTGCTCTTTTTCCCTTAACAGTGCGTTATAATCGTTTCATGGTAATTCCGTGGTTGGTGGGAGTCGGTTCATTCATAATTCTCCTCCTCTTTCAGGCACACGGGATTTACGGCGGGGATAGTGGCGATCTCGTTACGGCAGCGTATACGTTTGGCGTTCCCCACCCCTCCGGATATCCGCTCTATACGTTTCTCGGGTGGCTTCTTACCCGTTTGCCGTTCGGGGGCGCTGCATGGCAAGTATCACTGTTGTCCTCCGTCTCGAATGCACTAACGGTGGGGCTTTCGTATTTCCTTGTCGTTGCCGTTACCAAGCGCGTGTGGGCCGGGGTGTTTACCGCACTTGTAATGCTAGGTAATTACGCGTTTTTCCTTTACGGGGTAATTCAGGAAGTCTATGCATTGGCAACACTGACGGTCCTTTCCGTCATTGCCGCCTTAATGCTCTGGCAGAAATCCAAACGACCCAGCTATCTGTATGCCGCAGCATTTTTCTTCGGCCTTGGATTGTCCCACCATCATGCCGTACTGTTCCTGCCGCTCGTTTTTGTGGGTTGGATAGCGGGGACCCGGCTGGGATTGGGGATCCCACCGGTAAATAGTAGAGTTGCCCTGCGGAGTATCGGGTCGGTACTTATCGGTTTACTTCCCTACGCATACGTGTTTGCAGCCGCACGGGGGGGCTCCATCATCAACTGGGACCACGCAACAACCATCCCCCGTTTTGTGCGGCTTTTCATGCTCACCGATTACGGATCGTTTCAGGGTAATGTGGGGTTAGGTGAAATACCCGTCCAACGATTCTTAGGAATCAAGGCGTATATCCAGCTTTTGGGCGCCGACCTCACGGTTGCCGGGTTACTGCTCCTTTCTTTTGGATTTTATTTCCTTTTCCGCAAGGAACGTGCGGCATTCTGGCTATTTGTTCTGTCATCGGTACTGTTCGGGCCGGTCCTATACTTTTATGCAAGTTTTCCGATTGTAAGCAGGTTTACCATCGGTACGTTCGAACAGTTTCTCGTATTTTCCGAAACAATTTTTGCCGTCGTCATCGGTATCGGATTCCACGCCGTTCTTACGTATCTGTCAAAGACGATGCGGCGGGTCGTACGTTTTAAGTCCCTTGTGCCGGTTGTTTCGATTGGCGTCGCCCTGGTGCTTTTTTTGTATCCCCTGACGATGGTGGGTATCACCCTCTATAGATTCTGGGGGTTTCCGAAGGACCGCACGGCGGAACGGTTGGGCCGCGATATCGTAGGTTCGGCGGAGGGGAAAAACATCCTGCTTCTCTATGGCGATACTGCTTTGTTTACGAGCCAATACGTCCGGTATGTGTTAGGAGTCGCGCCACAAACCATCGTCTTGCAGGGAAGCCGACTCGGAAGCCCCGAATACACCGAAACCATGAAAGGGGCGTTCCCGGGACTTTTCTATCCCGACGGGACGGGTACGGATTTCGTACGCGAATTTCTCCTGGGGCAGACGGGATATGGCATCTACAGTAATTCCCAAATCCCCGTTTCAGCAGGACTGTACTGGGTGCCAACTGGACTCCTCTATCGTCTCACGCCCCAATCCGAACTCCCCGGGGTCGATGAGCTTATGGCGCGAAATACCGGGCTTTGGAACCGCTATCAGGCGCCAGGGGATGGGGTACTTTCACGGTTTAACCATCTCCTGCTTTCCGATGTCCGGGACGTGTACGCCTCATCCCGGATCGCCTACGGGAAAACGCTCCTTAAAGCGGGCAAACAGCGCGAGGCAAGGGAGCAGTTTCTTGGGGCGTTATCTTACGGGAGCGATACTAACGAGTCGGACGCGTATCTTTTTACCGGGATCAGCGAAATCGGCCTTGGCATGTGCACTGAGGCGAAACATTCATTGGAGGCTGCCAAGGAGCATGACAATAGCGGCAATGCCCAGTTTTTGCTGTACGAAGCCGTGTTGTTCCGTGACTGTATTAAGGACGCAACGCGCGCCGCCTCGCTTTTTTCCGAGTACGAACAGCGGCGGCAACGGGGGGAACAGCGCCTAGAATCACTGTGAGGATCATGACGATTGCTGAAATACGTATCCCCCAGGTGACCGAGGCCGGCCGGAACACGAAGGTTACCGCATGGGTGCCGGAAGGCACGAAAATACCCCGCTGCGTCAGATTAGTAGCATAGATCGGGGTATTGGTCCCGTCAATTGCCGCCTCCCACCCCGGGTAATACGTATCGGCAAGGACCAGAAGACCCGGTTTTTCGGTGAAGACTTGGAGACCAATTTCCGTATGTGTGTTGCGTTTCCATTCAATCCGGTTTTGTGCGGATCCGGAAAACCGTACCAGTGCGCTCTGGTGCGCTTCCAGGAGTACTGACGTTTCCGGGTCGAAGTCAGTACTCCTAAGTATTGTTCCCGCTTCCCGTACCGTCGCAGCAGTACGTGCATCATAGACAAAGCGCGCGCGGGGCAATGCGTCGGGATTCCTGTAGTGGTAGATGGTCCGGGTTCCATCGGTCCGTTCCGAAACGTATTCGACGGCATCCCCATCAACGGGCTGATAGGATATGATGTCGCTAACCGATGACATATCAAGGAACTTTGTTGCGGATACCGTCGCTGTCGATTCCCCAAGCTTTATGGTCTCCGAAAGTAAGCTGTTGAAAATTCCCGGTCGCTGAAGTTGCCTTCCGGCGTACGCATAATGGTTTGAAATACCCCACAGGATATTGCTGTTCTGGGATAGACCGTTTTTCAGAAAGCGGTACGGCAATGGATCCGTCCAGCCCTTCTCAGTCATCACGTCGTTATACGTTTTCCCTTCCCCGATCGTAATGGTCCTTCCGGATATTTCGTTTGCCAGATCCGGTTTCCGTGTCCAAACGTCCGCAGGCTCAAGGAGATGATAGGTGAAAAATGCGGAAGCGATGAGAAACCCGTGCAGAATGAGGAGCGGGATACGGAGGTGTTTATGAAAACGGTCGAGGGCGACACCCGAGGCGAGGGCGACTGTGATGACCGAAAGCCACAGGAACCGCGAGGGAACACGGAAAAGGTTAAACGGCCAGAAGGAAAAGAGCACATAGGCGGGCGAATATTTTCCGGTGGCAAGAATAACCGATGCGGACGCAACGAGCCAAAGGAATGATACCAGCGGATTTTTACGGACGGATGAAAGGCTCAATAGGGCAAGTACTGCCGGGATGATCCCGATATAGGCGGTATTCTCCCAGAAAATACTGCCGTCGAACCTATAAAACGGCGGATATGTACCCAGTTTCGGATTCCCAAAAGGAAACGGCAAAAAGAAGCTGGCAATGTGAGCTATCGGCATGGAGTATGCCGTCGCATTGGATTGGCTGAAGCCTCCGGGATCCGTTATTTGCTGCAGGAATTCGTACGATGGCAGGAGTTGAGCAGCCCCCCCGGCAATGCCAAGGATGATCCAGAATATCCACCAGACTCCCCGCATGAGGGACCGGCTACGGTAAAGCTCGTAACACACAAATACCGATGCGATCAGTCCCGCAAGAAGCACCGATTGGGGGAACCCCGCGAATATCTGCTGGGTAAGTACCAGGGAAAGCAATGCCCCCCATGGCCGCGTACGGTTCCGTACGGTAAGGAGCGAAAGTGTCGTGATGAACGGGATGAGGCTCATCCCCTGTAAGAGGGCGATATGCGTGAGGTTGGTGACGGAAAGCCCGGAAAGGGAAACGGTGATAGCGGCAAACACGCTTGAGGTTGGCCCAACGCCGAGCGTTCGGGCAAGCGCATACATGCCGACCGTCAGCGTGAGCAGGGCAAACACATGGGCCATGTTGTAGGCGGGAACGGGCGGAAAGATTTTGAACAAAATGAGGTTAGGCAGGAACAATGCGCCCGTCTGCCCCTCGGCAAATACGGGAAAGCCGTCGCCCATGTCGCTCCTCCATACGGGAAGCGAATTATTCTTGAGCGACTCGGATAAGGCAAATTTCGTGGGATAGGAAAAATGCCAGGCATCGCTTCTGCCAAAGTCGGGGGTTACGATAAGCTGGGACGCAGGGGTGAAGAGCCGGGCAAAATATGCGCTTATGAATAGCAGTATGCCCAGCAGTGCGCTCCGGTCCGTAATGACCCAGTTTTTCATGACCACTTGAGTCTACTTGGTCGTCCCTTCTCCGGCAAGGGAGAGCCCATTGAATTACCTATGAGGTTAACGGATACTAGCCATATGCTTGAACTTATCGTTGCGGCGTTCGGATTAGTGTTCGGATCATTTACGAACGTCTTGATTGACCGTATTCCCCGCGGGGAGTCGATCGTCTGGAAACCGTCGCACTGCGACCATTGCAAGAAGCCGCTCCGGTGGTTTGAACTTATCCCCCTTGTTTCGTATCTTGTGATCGCCGGCAAATGCATGCGATGCAAAAAGCCTATCCCGTGGGAATACCCGGTTGTTGAGCTTCTTACGGCGCTCGGATTCGTCGGAGCATTCGTGGGGACTTCCGGGGATATGGTAGGGTTTCTGACACTTGCGGCGCTCTGGGTCGCTACCGTAGCCATTTTCGTTATCGACATGCGCCACCAGATAATTCCGGACAGCCTACTCTTTCTTATGCTCGGCGCCGTATTTGTCTTCTTAGGATCCGGGGGAAGCGGCGTTGTCCTTTCGCACGTCATTCCGGCAACGATTTCCGGTTTATTCTTTCTCACGCTCTGGTTTATAACCCGCGGACGCGGTTTGGGATTCGGGGATGTCAAATTGTCCGTCATTATCGGATTGTTCCTGGGTCACCCCGATGCCATTATCGCGTTCTACGTAAGTTTCTTGACCGGGGCTATTGCCGGTGTCATACTGATGATTGGACGGCGTGCCCATATGAAGTCACGTATCGCATTCGGGCCGTTTTTGCTTATCGGCATGTGGGTAGCATGGGCATGGGGAGACGTCATTACGGAACTTTGGCAGCGGTTACTATGAAACAGGGTTTTTCCCTCATGGAGCTTCTGATCAGCATATCCATCGTTGCGATTCTTGTCGCGATCGGGGTGGCTTCCTATGCGACGGTGAACAAGCAATCCCGCGATACGAAACGGAAAGGTGACGTGGAGCAGATACGTGCAGCACTCGAGATGTATCGGGCTGATAACGGATATTACCCGGCGGCGGGCGCCGGCGCTTGGGTCATTGCATCGAGCGCAACCGATGCGACTGCAGGATTAACGCCCTACCTGGTGTCTTCCTATATTTCCGTCGTACCCCGGGATCCGAAGTCGGCGCAAAGCTACATGTATCAGGCGACTACCCTTTCGGGGAGCAGTTATTACGGATACTGCATTAGCACGCTTCTCGAGGCCGAAGATCCATCCGACACGTGTACGCCGTCAACAGGGCAAAACTACGGGTTGAGGCAGCCATGAAACGCGGGTTTACGCTGGTAGAATTACTTATCGTCGTGACCATATTCATCACGGTACTCGCGATGGGGATTGCGAGCTTTTCGCGTTTCAACCGGCGTGAGCGTTTGAAGCAGGCAGCGCTGACGTTAAAGACCAATCTTCGTCTCATCCAAACGAAATCCATATCCGCGATGAAGCCCTCCTCAGGGTGTACTACCTATGTCGGCATCAGAGTCACCTTCAGTACCGGTAGCTACACGGCACGCGCGGAATGCGACCCCGAAGGGCTGGTCGGATCGACCGATACCTTTGCCTTACCCGCAACTATCACCTTCCAGGCCGCTCCCGTCAACTTTACATTCCGTACGCAGTCGGTCTTAAGCAGTACGACTGACCAAACCATAACACTGACAAACGGTACGGAAATTTACGGCCTTACCGTGTCGACCAATGCGCAGGTAAATGAAGAAGGGTTCCAATGAAGAGTAAATTATTCATACGCGGCCAGACGCTCGTTGAACTTATCATCGCTGTCGGTGTTGTCGGCATCGTCGTCATGGCGCTCATTTCCGCCGTCACCGCTTCCCTGCGGTTTTCGGAAACAAGCAGGTTCCGGAGTAAGGGCGTGAAATACGCTCAGGAAGGTATTGAGCTTGCTCGCGCACTCAGGGATTCTTCCCCGTGGACGGATTTTTTAGCATATAGCGGGGCAGGAAGCGCATCCTGGTGCCTTAACGGTTCCGGCGTATGGTCGGCAGACTCCGGATCCGGTGAGTGCCCCATTGAGGCAGGCAGTACGTTTTGGCGTAAAGTGGACTTTACCTGGAACGATCCTTTGATGACGGTCGCCGTCACGGTGAACTGGGGACAACGAAACTCCATTTCTACCGTGAATCTGGAAACGAATTTTACCCAGTGGAGATAATGATATGAAAACCCGTCCGGACGCAGGATTTACGCTTCTTGAAATGTTGATTTCCATCGGAGTCATCGCGATCATTTCCGTCGTATTGAGCCAGGTATTCATCGTGACGCTGCGGACGAATACAAAAACGGAATTGCTAAAGGACATGAAGCAGAATGGCGAGATCGCGACAGAAACCATGGTACGCATGATCCAAAGCGCCAAAAGTGTCTCCTGCCCGACTTCCCAATCCGTGAGCGTTACGAACCCGGACGACGGGATCACGACATTCGGGTGTGCGCTTACGGGTGCAACCACCCGGATCGCATCAACGAGCGCCTCAGGGACGAAGTATCTGACGGCGGATAATACGACATTAGGCGGGTCCAACTGCGGCACAAGCACGCTCGCATTTGCCTGCTCGGGCGGGGTCGGCATTCCCGTGTCCGTCACGATCACATTCCAGTTGGCACAGGCCGGAGCGGCAGAAGCCGCGTTTGAGGAGGTTAGCGAGTCGTTCCAAACGTCCGCAACGACCCGGAACACGTCAGAATAAATTGCGGTCCGTTTGCCCTTGTCAAGCAATGCCAAATATATAACAATGAAAAGAGTATGAAGACATCCCTCCCTCACCGGCGGCATATATCAGGCCAGGTACTTCTTATTACCCTGCTCGTATTGACGGTTGCGACCACCATTGCACTCTCCCTTATCGGACGGGCAACTCTCGATATCTCCATGAGTAACCAGCTGGAAGAGTCGACGAGAGCCTTCAACGCGGCGGAAGCCGGTATCGAGCAGGCGCTGAAATCGGGTGCCGGCACATCCGGGCCGCAGACACTGACCTCGGGAGTGACCTACGATGTTTCCGTGAGCACTATCGGAGGCGCCTCGGGCATATACAAGCTACCGAATAAGACGCCGGAGGGCGTTACGGAGACGGTGTGGCTTGTTAACCACAATGATGACGGGACGCTTGATGAGACACCGGTCTATACGACAAACACGATCGGTATTTGCTGGAGCCAGGAAGCAGGTCCCCCAGCACTTGTTATTTCCGTTCTGTACCGGGAAGGTACGGACGGCACCTATCACGTTGAGCGGTTGGCGGTCGATCCCACCCCGCGGGGGAACAACTTCGATACGGCGGGAATCACGACCAACGGATGCGGCCTGGGGTATTACGCACGGACGGTCAATTTTGCAACGCTCGGCCTAACGCTCACCGGAGCCGCCAGCGATACGTTGCTATCTATGAGGATACGCCCGGAATACGGTGATGCGACGATTGCCATAGACGGCGGGGTCGCGAGTCTGCCGAGACAAGGGAACCAAATCGAATCCGTCGGCGCGACGCAAACGGGTGTCTCGCGGAAAGTCGTCGTCTACCAGCAATATAGAGCACCGCTTACGATTTTTGATTCAGTGATACACAGTCAGTCGTCATTCGGAAAATAACTCTGCCTATGAAATCCCTGCTCGGTTTAGACATCGGCTCGCACAGTATTAAGCTTATCGAAATTGGAGGCACTGGAAACGATCGGACGCTTCTTGCCGCGGGATCCATTCCGACACCCCCCAAGGCCCTCCAGTCAACGCTTGAAGCCGACCATCAGGCAATTGCCGTTGCGATCCGGACGCTTATGAAAGAGACGGGCGTCAAGAGCAATTCCGTGGCATTTGCGCTTCCCGAGTCGCAGGTATTTACGCGCGTCATCGAGGTACCGGCGTTGTCCCAGCGGGAGCTTGCATCCGCCATCAGTTGGGAGGCGGAGCAATACATTCCCCTCCCCCTTGACCAGGTGAACCTGGACTACTCCGTTTTGCGCGACGCCAAAGAAACGGGAACGAAAAAAATGGATGTCTTATTAGTTGCCGCACCCAAGAACCTGCTCGATAAATACCTCTCCATCATCGAGATGGCGGAACTTATTCCGATTGCTGCCGAAACCGAGATTATCGCAACGGCACGTGCCCTGTCGCGCTCCGTTGCCACTATCAAGAATGCATCCCTCCTGGTATCGCTCGGCGCGCAGACAACGGATCTTGCGATTCTCAGAAGCGGCGTCCTTTCCTTCACCCGGTCGATATCGGCAGGAGGCGAGGCGCTTTCGCGCGCACTCGTATCCGGTTTGGATTTCAACGTGAACCAGGCGGAGGAATTCAAACGGACGTACGGGCTGGAGCAGGATAAGTTACAGGGGAAAATTGTGAATGCGGTGCGGCCGATCATGGACACGATTATCGGGGAAATCAAGCGGGCGCTTGCGTTCTATGCCGAAAAGCACAAAGAAGACCATGTGGAGTCCATTCTTCTTTCCGGCGGAACCGCGAAACTCCCCGGTATGGTTGTGTATATCGCGCAGAACGTCGGGCTTGAGGCACAACTGGCAAATCCGTGGGTCGGCATCAAGCGGGATCCGCGGTTTATGGTTCTGGACCGCGAGGGCGCGACCTTTACCGTGTCCGTCGGCCTTGCGCTTCGGGACGCCTGATACATATGGACCTCTATGAGCGACATCAATCTCTTACAACGGAAAGCCGGTGCATTTGAGCAGTTCAGCGAGCTTGAGCGTAAGCTCCGTGTCGTTTCCGTCTGGCTTCTTTCTGGGTTGTTCCTCGGAGGGTTAGTCATCGGGGTAACGTTTCTTGTCCTAAACGGGAGGATCCGTTCGTTCGAGATGGAAAAAGTCACGCTGGCGCGGGACATCAATGCGCAGACGACGAAGGAAGGATTGTTACTCTCCCTCAAGGATAGGGTCGGTATCGCGGCAAAAGCGCTTGACGCTGCCAAGCCGTGGGGCAAACTGTTTCCCATACTCAATGAAATCGCCCCGAACGGCGGCTTTTTAAGCTTGACCATCGAGGAATCCGGGCGGGTAAGTGCCGATATGGAAGCATTCTCAGTCGACGACGCCGTGTTGTATGTCGCCAACCTCATGCTCCTGTTTGAGGACCGGAAAATCCGGTCCCCCCAGCTGCTTTCGTTTGCGCTCCTTGAGACGGGACGAATCCATATGTCCGTATCGTTTTATCCCACATTTGCACCATGAGCACTATCCAATCAACATTGCGGCAGTACCAGAACCTGGTCATTTCCGGGGTGATCATCCTTTTTTGCGTCGTCGGGATTCTGTTTGCCGCCGTTCCGAGTATTGCCAAAATTCAGGAGATGGTCCAAACGACCGTTACATTAAGCGGGGAAATACGGACGCTTTCCGAGAAGCAGTCCGCCCTCCAGAATCTGGACGAAATTTCGCTTAGAGAACAGCTTGCCAATGCCCTGTCGGCAGTACCGGCCGAACGCAGCTTCCCTACATTGTTTGAAACGGTAGAGGGCGTGGCGGCGCAGACGAACGTCGCAATCAAGTCCATGAATCTTGCGGGGGGAACAACGCTCGCAACCCCGTCAGCTTCAAAAATATCCGCAACCGAAAAAAAGATCGGGACCCGGACCGTTCCGTTCACGATTACCGTGGAAGGCGGGATGAGCGCTCTGGAAAACTTCATTACGCTGACGCCGAACGTGCGGAGATTGCTGCGCATCAAGACGTTTTCGATAACATTCCCGAAGGATATAAGTCCGATTACGATTTCCGTCGATATGGATGCGTTTTACGAGCCGCTGCCCACATCCGTCGGGAAAACCAAGGCGATTCTGCCGACGCTCACGGCCGCGGATGAAGAGGTTATCACGAAGTTATCCCAACTACCTCTGGTAACAACCCAGACAACGGAGGCACCGCCCCCGCTCATCGGACGGGTCAAGTCTGATCCGTTTTCCCCATAACCTGTCTCGAGACAAACTTAGAGGAATTACCATCCCGGTCTTGGGCAGCTCCTACCCGCTTGATGTGTTTTCCGTACGCGGAAAGCACATCACTGCGGCTCCCTTTCTTTCGTCATTTCTTTGGGTGAGCAAAGAAATGACAACATCGCCTGGCAGGCACTCCGCTTCGCACGGCGAAGGATTGTTGTGGCCGCCTACTCAAAATAAGTTATTCCGTTGTACGACGGGATTTTTTTAGAAGATCTGGGCGCTTATTCATCGTCACTTTATGTGCTTGATCGCGGCGCCACTCGTCAATTTTTTTGTGGTTCCCGGATAGGAGCACATCGGGAACGCGTACGCCCTTATGCTCAAGCGGTCTTGTGTACTGCGGATACTCCAAAAACCCTTCCTCAAATGACTCCGAGCGTGTCGCGGCGTCATGTTTGAGGACGCCCGGCATGAGCCGCACGACTGCGTCGATCATGAGTACGGCAGGGATTTCCCCGCCCGTCACCACGAAGTCGCCTATGGATATCTCCTCGTCCGCAAGGCTCCTTACCCGTTCGTCTACGCCTTCGTAGTGGCCGCAGATGAACACAAGGTGTTCGTAGGCAGTAAGCGACCGTGCGGACGCCTGCCGGAACGTTTTCCCCCTGGGGTCCGTGAGGATGATATGCGTCTTGTCCCGCGGGATCTGGGCCGCATCTATCGTGTGGGATAGGGCTTTATCGAGTATGTCCACCTTAAGGACCATGCCAATGCCTCCTCCGTAGGGATGGTCGTCAACGGTTTTGTAGGCGTCTGTCGAAAAATCTCTGGGGTTGATATACGAAACTGTAACGGTTCCCTTGCCTATCGCGCGGCCGATGATTGAGGTTTCGAGGACGGATTTCACCATGTCGGGGAAGAGTGTTACGACCGAAATCAGCATACGAATAGCGGCGGGATTCTCCCTATTAGGCGGTTTGATCGGGTTCCTGTGCCCGGTCGTCCTCGGCGATCTCCACATCAATATAGATGTTCCGTTTCGCCGCGATGACCTTCATAAGATCCCTGATTGCACGAATGATGCGTCCGCTTTTCCCAATCACCTTGCCGATATCCTCTGCGTGGACATGGATAACAAGGATCGTCGCGTCTCCATCCATGCGCTCATCGATGATAACGTCGTCCGGGTGGTCTACCAGAGAGACGACGATGGAACGGAGGGTGTCTTTCATGTATTACGATTTAAGAAGCTTCGCAACGCCTACCGTGACCTGTGCGCCTTGGGATTGCCAATACTTGATGCGTTCGGTGTCGATTTTCATTTGTGCCGGCTTGACGAGCGGATTATAAAATCCCAAAATTTCAACCGGGCGTCCGTTTCTTCGCTTTCCTTCCTCAATTGCGACGATCCGGTAGGTCCGTTTGTTTTTGGCACCATATTGGGCTAAACGTATTTTCAGCATAGAGAATCAATTTTATCAGATAGCTCCCGATTTCTCAAGCGCAGCTTGGGCGGCCTTCTGCTCCGCTTCTTGCTTCGATTTTCCATGTCCCTGCCCCATGACGGTTTCCCCCGTAAGCACCTCTACCCAGAAGGTTTTATTGTGGTCAGGGCCCTCGCTTTTTATGACCCGGTACAGGGGCGATAGTTTCGTTTTTTCCTGTACGATTTCCTGGAGTAAGCTCTTGAAATCGACATAGCTTTTGGTACGGACGATATCTTCGGTTTTGGTTAAGAGAAAGGCAGTCAGGAATTCCGTCGCCTTACCGATTCCCTGGTCGAGAAATATTGCTCCCAGGAGCGCTTCGAAACTGTCGGCAAGGAGCGACTCATTGGTTCGCCCGCCTGAGGATTCCTCCCCTTTCGAAAGAAGAAGGAGATTGCCTAAACCCAGCTCCAGAGCAACCGTGCCCAGGCTCTTGGTTTTGACGAGGGTTGAGCGGATATTGGTGAGGGTCCCTTCGGGATAATCCGGGTAGGTCTCGTAGAGGTACCTGGACGTGATAAACGAAAGTACGGCATCACCCAGGAACTCGAGGCGTTCGTTTGATTGCTTGCGGTCTTTCGACTCGTTGAGGTGCGACCGGTGCACAAACGCCTGCGCAAGAAGCGTTTTGTCGCTAAAGAGTATGCCGATCCGTTGTTCGAGGTCAGAGAGTGTCATAGTTTAGGTCTTCACAATCGTTCCAAGTACGCCGTTGACGAATTTGGCGCTGTGCTCATTACCGAATGTTTTTCCGAGCTCGACGGCTTCGTCAATGATGACTTTCGGCGGCTCTTTCGCTTCATAGAGGAGTTCCCAGATGGCAAGCCGCAAGATTGCAAGATCGATTTTCGCAATCTTATCTACTGGCCATTCCGGTGCCGACTTCTCGATGGCGGCATCGATTTTGGGAAGCATGTCGATGACGGGGGATATGTCTTCGGGTACCACATTTTCCCGGAAACTGTAGCTGAAGAGCAACTGCATGCGGTTGATGCGTTTCTGGTGCCTCGGATCGTTGGGGGTCTTCATGAAAGGCGGTGTCGGGTATCACCCGTCATGTATTAGGATAACATGACGCATGACACACGGCACATCAGATTTTTAGGATTTCTTGCTTTTTTCCTTCTTGACGACAACTGCTCGTCCGGCGTAATACCCGCAATTTTTGCATGCCTGATGCGGGAAGCGCATGGCTCCGCAGTTAGGGCATGTTAATAACCCCGGGAGGCTTAACCGAATAGCCGCATCCCGTTTTCCCTGTCGCCGTTTTGAGTGTCTACGTTTTGGTAAAGGTGTCATGATTGAGTGGTCTCTATTCTATCAATCTCGGTTAATTCCCTCAAGTGGGGAAAATTGGCGAGTGTCGGATCCAAGGCAAGAACGGAGTCGACGGACGTCTGTACGCGGGCGACGAGTTTCGTGTCCGTCAGCTTGGCAAGCGTAAACCCAGGCACCCCGTGCTGACGGGTTCCAAATAACTCGCCGGGGCCACGCAGCGTAAGATCAAGTTCAGCAAGCTCCGGGCCATTGTGTACGGTTTCCATGGCCTTGAGCCGCTGGGTTACCTCCGGGGTCTCCGTTTCCGTAAACAGTAGACAGTACGACGGTTTTTCCCTTCTGCCTACTCTTCCCCTGAGCTGATGCAGTTGTGAGAGCCCGAACCGTTCCGCAGCCTCGATAACGATGATGGTCGCCTCCGGGATATCAATACCCACCTCAACGACCGGGGTGGCTACCAGGATATCGAGTTTCCGGTCGTGCAAATCCCTAAGGACCGCCGTTTTTTCCATGGGTTTCATCCTGCCATGAAGTAATCCAAGCCGGAGACGGGGGAAAATACCCTTCAGCCGCTCAAATTCCGAAGTGACGGCTTTGACCGTCGTGAGCGTTTCCGACACGTCTATCAAGGGGCATATGACAAAGGCCTGGGAATCGGTCGCCGTAAGTTCTTTTTCGATCCATGCATAGGCGGCATTCCGTTTTGTTCCCGGTACCATCCAGGTCTTCACGGGTATTCTGCCCTTAGGCATCGTGGTAAGGACAGACAGATCCAGATTGCCGAACATGGTCTGGGCAAGCGTTCTCGGGATCGGGGTTGCCGTCATCGTAAGCTGGTGCGGGACGGTGCGCGTTTGGGTAGCTTCCCGAAGCTTTGCCCGCTGAGAAACCCCGAAGCGCTGCTGCTCGTCTATCGCGATAAATCCCCATTCCGGGTGATCGGTAACCTCGAGGAGTGCGTGCGTGCCGACATACACGCCCTGCCCGTCGCCCCGGATTTCCGTGGATTTCTTCTTGGCGCCGCCGATGACGAGGTACACCGGTATTCTAAACGGTTCTTCCAATATCCGGCGAAGAGTCGCCGCATGCTGCTCGGCAAGGATTTGAGTCGGGGCAAGGAGGGCTGAGGACATGCCGTTTCTTGCCGCGGCGAACATGGCAGCGGCAGCGACAACGGTCTTTCCTGATCCGACGTCCCCCTCCAGGAGCCTATTCATCGGGACGCGTTTACCCAAATCATTGAGGATATTTCCGATTTCTTTCGCTTGATCGGAAGTTAGTGTAAACGGCAGGTGCCCGGTGAAGCTTTCAAGGTCGCGATCGTCTATGGGAAGCGGGCGGGAGGTTTGGGTAGTTTGCCATAACCGTTTCTGGCGTTTCGACCGCGTGATCATGATAAACAACTCATCAAACGCGAGTCGTTCCCGTGCTTTTTCGACAGCAGCAAGCGACTGGGGGAAATGAATCGTGCGGATGGCAACGGAAAGCGGTAAGAGGCCTTCGGCATCGATCACGCGCTGAGGAAGAGTTTCCGGAAGCTTTTCCAGAACGGACTCCAATAGATGTGCAATCCTCCCTCGGAGCCATTTCGAGGAAAGCCCTTCGGTTTCCGGATATACGGGAACTAATCTCCCCGTATGAAGGCTTTTTGTATCCTCCCCTGCCTCACGAAGTACTTCATATACGGGCGACGTTAGGGTGATTTTGGGTCCGAACCAGTCGACCTTGCCTGAGACACTTAACGTTTCCCCGCCTTTTAATACCTTGACGAGATACGATTGGTTGAACCAGGTGAGATTTATGACGCCCGTGTTGTCTCTTAGGCGCCCGGTTACGATCCGTTTGCCGTTTTTTGTGATGAAGGTGCTGATGGAATCAAGCGTGCCGACCAGTGTCACCGTTTCACCCGGCTGTACGCTTCCAATGGAAGATACGACCGAATAGTCGTCGTAACGGAACGGAACATACGTCAGAAGGTCATAGACGGTCTCTATCCCGAGTTTTTTAAGGAGTGTCGCCATGCGTGGTCCGACACGCGGGACATACTGCACCGAAGCATCCAGGCTGAGATCCATATCGGTAGTATACCCCCAACGCGTTTACCATTTAAGCCCTTTGGCGTTACCGGTATTGACGACGGTTGAAAGGACATGAAGATATAGTCCGCCGCGGCCGATCGAATGCCCGAGCTTCGTATGCATGGCCGCAGCACCGTCTACGAAACGTTCTATGGTCGGTGTACGCGCGGGAGAAATGGCACTGTATCCCTGCGCGGAGTCGTTGCCCCATACAGTAAACCCAATCGTGCGATTATATCGCCGGCCCGTGTGTTCGATAAGGCCGCGTTTCCCCCAATGGATATAGGTAAACGTGGGCAGCCGCCGGTCGACATGCATCGGAAGACTTTTAAGTCTCTCGGCAATCTTCTTATCTTCGCCCGGGGTCAATCCAAATGCCATGTAAATTTCTCTCGCGAGTGTCCGTAACGGCCTTCCTCCTAACCGTTCAAGGTCACGAAGTTCGGCCTGTGCGGTTTGGTCGATGAATTTACCGAGCGACAGCTCCGTTCGGGCATACATATACGTAACGGAAGTATACCCGTTTGTGAGGTAAATTACAAACTATGGGCTACTGTAACCCGCCGGCGAGGAACGGTATAAAAGAGGTCGCGATAAGTGCGACCGTCGACAAAATGACGATGACTTTCCAAAATTTTTCGTGCTTTCGAAAAAAGTTCATAGGATTATTTCTCCATTCTAACAGCTTTTCTGCCGACTTTTAATACGCGTCCGACGGGACTATCCAATTTTTGGTTATATTCCGTGATAGGCATGCTATCAAGGAATACCGCTTTTTCGTCGATTTTACGTTTCGCCTCGGATTTACTGGCGACAAGTCCGGCGCTGACCATCACTTCTGACACGGACGGGCTGCCGGAAAGGGCGGATACGGAAAACAGAGCCAAATCCGCTTTGCTTGTATCTCCTTTTTGGAATCTCGTTTCGAATTCATTCTGTGCGCTATCCGCTGCGGTTTTCGAATTAAACTGCTTCGTCAGTTCCCAGGCTAACTGCTTTTTGAAGGCCATGGGATTTTCACCTGTTTCCATCTTCCGTTTCATTTCGTCGATTTCTTTTTCCGAAATGTCGGTAAGCAACGTAAAGCACGGGATGATTGCGTCGTCGCCCAATGCCATGATTTTGCCGTAGAAATCGTTTGGCGCATCAGTGAGTCCGATGACGTTGCCTTCCGTTTTGCCGATTTTCGTCCCCTTACTGTCGGTCAGAAGCGGTACGGTAAGGACGAACTTTTCTTTCCCGAGGTAATCCTTGACGAGTTGCCTCCCGCCCAGCATATTGAAGGTCTGGTCTACGCCGCCTATTTCCATGTCCACTTCCATGGCAACGGAGTCATACCCCTGGAGTAACGGATACATGAACTCCCGGAGGTTTAAGGGTTCGTTGCTTTTCAAGCGTTCCTGGTAGAGGTCCCGCTCGAGCATCTGCTGGAGAGTGAAGTGGCTGGCAATATCGAGAATATCGACAAGGGTCAGTTTATTGAGCCAGTCGCCATTGTACATAATCTTGACCGGGTTATCGCCGTCAAACTTCATGATTTTCCCCGACTGCATCACATAGGTCTTACCGTTTTCCCGAAGTTCCTCATTGGACAAGTATTTTTCCCGGGAGCGTTTCTTTCCCGAAGGATCTCCCGCCTGTCCAGTCCCGTCGCCGATGAGAAATATGACCTCGTGTCCGAGCTTTTGGAATTCTGCAAGTTTCCGAAATCCGACGGCATGCCCGATATGGAGCTGGATGCCGGTGGGATCGAAGCCCTGGTACAGCCGAAGCTTCTTTCCCGAGCGTAGTACTTTTTCTAACGCCTCCTTCGAGGGGTACACCGAGTCCACGCCGCGTGTCAATAATTTGGCAATTTCATCCATGATAGCTTCAAATATACCATATTATCCGATCCGTTTGTCATTTCAATTGCCTATAGGTAAAATACGTCTACATGCAAATGGCTGAACTGTTTGACTTCCGTCAGCGTCGTCGTCTTTTGGGCACGCGAAGCGCAAGGATGCGACTTTTGAGCATGGCCGCCGTTGCAGGATTCGTCGGACTACTTCTCATGGTTTTGGGTGTGGGGATATTGTTTGCGTGGTATGCAAAGGATCTTCCCCGCCCGGACAAGGTGCAGCGCCGCGAAGGCCTTTCGACAGTCGTCCTCGACAGAAACGGCGAGAAGCTCTATGACATCTTTGAGGAAGCCAACAGAATCCCCGCCAAGTGGGACGAAGTGCCCCAGTACCTCAAGGACGCGACGGTTGCGATAGAAGACAAGGATTTCTACCGTCACCAGGGGCTTTCCATGCCCGGCATCATCAGAGGAATGCTCGCGTGTGTTGCGCTCCGGCGGTGCCAGGGAGGTTCGACGCTTACCCAGCAGTTAATCAAGAACGAACTGCTCTCACAAGAGCGGACGCTGCCCCGGAAAATGAAGGAGGCGGTACTCGCCATCCAGGTCGAGCGGAAGTACTCCAAAAACGACATTCTCCTTATGTACCTCAATGCGGCTCCGTATGGGGGAACGGCGGAAGGCGTCAAGACCGCAGCCGAGCATTATTTCGACAAGGATGTAAAAACACTGACACTTGTCGAATCCGCAATTTTAGCGGGCCTGCCGCAATCGCCGAGCTATTACTCGCCGTTTACGGGTGACGAAAGCGCGTATAAGGCACGGACGCAACACGTGTTACGGAGAATGCGGGAAGATGGATTTATAACCCCAGCCCAGGAAGCCGACGCAAAAAAACAGCTGGAATCCGTCACGTTTGCCGCAGGAGATACGGGTCTGCGGGCTCCGCATTTCGTCGCATACATCAAGGAGCTTCTTATCGACCGGTTCGGTGAGAAGACGGTAAACGCTGGCGGACTGACCGTGACGACCACATTGGACTGGAAACTGCAGGAAGCCGCGCAAAAGGCGGTGAAGGAAGAAGTCGAAAAAGCTAAGAAGTTGAAAGTGAGTAACGGCGCTTCCATTGTGATGGATCCCCGGACAGGAGAAATACTCGCCATGGTAGGAAGCAAAGACTATGCGGCGACGGACAGTTCAGGTCTGAAATTTAATGTAGTAACCCAGGGGTTACGACAACCCGGCTCAACGCTCAAGCCCGTCATCTACGCCGCCGCGCTGACAAAAGGATATACCGCAAGCTCCATGCTCATGGATGTCGAGACCAAATATCCCTCCGGCGATAAGGACAAGCCGGACTATAACCCGAAAAACTATGACAACAAATACCGGGGGCCCATGCAGATGCGGTTTGCTCTGGCCAACTCCATAAACACCATTGCGGTCAAGACCGCGGCACTCGTGGGAGTGAAAGATATTTTGAAGCTCGGGTATGCCATGGGACTAACGACCTGGGAACCGACCGATGCCACGCTCAAGCGCGTCGGGCTATCCCTGCCGTTGGGAGGCGCAGAAGTCAAAATGATCGACATGGCGGTTGCCTACAGCGTATTTGCCAACGACGGGAAACGGCCCGAGCCGGTTGCCATCCTTAAGGTGACAGATAGCAACGGCAAGACGATGTACGAATACAAAGCAACCAGTCCGCGGGCTGAGCTGGAACCGGATGTCGCCTATGTCATTTCTTCGATATTGTCGGATAACGATGCCCGTAAGGAAGTCTTTGGCACGAGGTCCCACCTGGTCATCTCGGGAAAAACCGTCGCCGCGAAAACGGGAACCACGGATGACAAGCGGGACAACTGGACGGCAGGCTACACCAGGAGCCGGGTCGTCGTGACTTGGGTCGGCAACAACGACAATTCCCCCATGAGCCCGACCTTGGCCTCGGGCGTGACGGGTGCTGCTCCAATCTGGAACCGCATCATGCGCGAGGCAACCGAAGGTATACCTGATGAGCCGTTCGAACAACCCTCCGGCGTCATTGAGTTGGAGATAGACGCCTACGGCGGCGGGCTGCCTTTTGAGGATCAGCCCAAAAGGAAGGAATTTTTTGTCCGCGGTACGGAACCGACCGGCCCTGCCGTCATATACCAGAAGCTTAAGATTTCGCGGCATGACCAAAACAAACTGGCAAGCCCCGTCGAGGTGGCGACCGGCGACTATGACGAGAAGCTGTTTTTTGTCATCCGGGAGGATGATCCGGTTTCCGGCGACGGCAAGAACAGGTGGCAGGAAGGTATCGATGCCTGGATTGGCGGGCAGGACGCCAAATATAAGGCTCCCACAGAAACATACAGCGGCGGGAATTCCGACCAGGTCGTCTTGCAGGTAAAAAAGCCGTCAGACAGTCAACGGATCGACAACAATAATATCGAGGTTGAAGCAACAGCCGTTTCGACTGCCGATATCGAGCGGTTCGAGATTTTCGTTGACGGGAATAAAGTTCGTGAGAAATCCAACGAGAAGTCAATAAACGAGACGATCAATGTCGCAAACGGGTCACATATCATTAAGGTGAAGGTTATCGATAAACGGGGAACGTCCGCGGAGCGTGAGCTTAAGGTCGGCATCAATCAGGATTACCAGGTACCCTCCCCTACGCCCGCACCGTAACCGCGTCTATATGTATGTACTTGCAGAGCCATCGGAGTATGCATTCAAAAAAGTTGGAATACAAGGGAAAAAGTTTGTTACCAATTTAACAAACCATGCGGGTTTCGCCATCATTTCCACCGAAAACGGGCACGAAACAACGATTATCGAAAAGGAATGTGATTTCATCTACTACGTTCTCGAGGGTTCGGGATATTTCGAAATTAACGGCACGAGGGAGGACTTCGGGAAAGGTAATTTGATCGTTATCCCCATGGGAAGCAGCTTTACGTACAAGGGGCATGCGAAATTTCTCCTCACGACGGCTCCGCCGTTTCATCCTGAGCAGGAAGTCACGTTATAGGGATTTAAGCGATACCCCGAATTTTTTTGCGGCGAGGTCGATAAGCTTGTTGCGGACCGGTGCAACCTCTTCATCCCTCAGGTTTCTATTGGGATCCTGGTAGGTTATGTGGAACGTCCGGGAATTCCCATGCACATCAAGAAGCCCGACATCCGAAACCAACGGGTGCGCAGTTTTGAGTGCGGAAATTAATGGTCCGACGGCAAAACGCTCCGGCACGATGAAGGAAAGGTCTTCGACAACCGGCGGATACTTCGGGATAGGGATATATCGCTTTCCGGGCCTCGCGTCCCGTACCATGCCCGCGATATTCATATACAGCCGGGTTATCGGGGCAGTGGCACCGAGCTTTTGCGTTAGTTCCGGATTGAGGATCCCGACGGACACGTAGTCGCCGACCGTCAAATGCGTCTGGGTGTACCGGCTTTGTTCCGCCGTTTCGCCTTTCGGTACGGCCGGGATAAATTCGATGCCCATCAGGGAGCATATCGACTCAGCAAGGCCCTTTGCCTCAAAAAACCGTTCTCCAGTCCATAGGACGTTCAGTACGGGGGTTTCCAGCGGCAAATCGTTCTGCCGGTAGATATACGACATGCTTAATTCAAATGCCGTAAGTGTTGCGTCGGGACGCATGTTGCCGATAAACGCGGGAAGCGTCGATGCAATGGCATGCGGCCGCAAATATACCCAATCCTGGCTTAACGGGTTGGAAATTTTGTAGGCTTTTTCCCTATCGAAGCCGAATGCGTCCATGAGATTTTCCGAAATCATGGAGTACGTTAAGAGCTCGGTATATCCCCAGTCCCTCAGTCTTAGTTTGATTTCCTCTTCCCACACAAGCGACGGATGCGGTAAGACGGCCGGTGGTTCACCCTCAGGGAGCTTTGAAGGGATGTTGTGATACCCGTAGACGCGGGCGATTTCCTCTATGACATCCACATCAATCCGAATGTCGCGGCGGTAGCTCGGCACGCGCACGGTCACGACGTCTTTTGCCGTTGAGACGCCAAGCCCCAGCGACTCCAGTGTAGACCGGATTTCACTTACCGGTATCGTGCCGACATAGGCGTGGATTTTGTTAAGGCGGACCGATACCGTGTATGGCTTGAAGGGCTTGGGATACAGATCGGTTATCTCCGAGGCGACCGTACCATGGGTTAGCTCGATCATCATTTCGACACCCTTGCGGAACACCGATTTCACGAGCTCTGTATCCAGGCCTTTTTCGAATAGCCCGGCCGCTTCCGTCCGGTGGGCAAGCGCCATGGACGTTTGTCGGATATGTGTGGGGTCGTAGGTCTGCAAAAACAGCATGACGCGCTTCGTTTTATCCGTTACGGATGAGTTCTCCCCGCCCATGATGCCGCAGAGATCGATAAGCTTGCCCGTTCCGTCCTCAATGACGATATCCCCTCCGGGCAGTGTGTGCGGCTTCTTATCCAGAGTGATAAGCGTTTCGCCTTTCCGGGAGGCTCTGAGTGTCATGGAATGCCCGTTAATCTGATCATAGTCGAAGACATGGGCCGGCTGTCCGTATGAGCGCATTAGGAAATTGGTGATGTCGACGACGTTGTTGAGAGAACGCATCCCGGAAAGTTCCAGATACGTCCGGAGCCAGGACGGCGAAGGTTTAACGGAGACGCCATCGAAAACGACCGACATCCACCGCGAATTCAGCATCGGGTCGGTTCGGAGCGTTAGCGGCAGGATTTTATCGGGCTTGGGAAGGCTGATTTTTTCGGTATATGGATCCCCAACCAGGGTCGCCGGAATGCCGAACCGTGGCAGGATGGTCGCTGCCTCACGGGCAACCCCCATCACCGACATCATGTCTGGGCGGTTACCTGTTATTTCCATATCATACACGACCGATTTACCCTCGCCGTGAATGCGTTCGACCGAAGGGCCGCATAAAGACAGGTACTCCTTGAGCTCCATGGGCGACGCCTTCGTTTTCAGGAAGTCTCTGAGCCATATGTCGGGAACAAGAATATTCATAGATTTTATTTGTCATTCCCGCGAAGGCGGGAATCCAGCGTATTATAAACTGGATCCCCGACAGCCGAGGGGATGACTTCTTTTATTAAAATTGTTCTAAAAATCTCACGTCATTACCATATAAAAGCCGTATGTCATCGAGTTTTGTTCCCGATTTCATCATACTGGTTCTTTCTATGCCCCAACCGAACGCAAAACCGCTGTAAATGTCCGGATCTATCCCGCCGTTACGAAGCACGACCGGATGGACCATCCCCGCGCCTCCGAGCTCAAGCCATCCGGCTTTGCAGAGGCGGCACGGATTCCCGTCGGGCAATTTCCCCGACCCCAAACAGATGCCGCAATTGATATCGACCTCAAACGACGGCTCCGTAAACTGAAAATGGAAAGGCCGAAGTCTCGTTGTCCGTTCCGATCCGAAGAATGACTTGACGAAGTAATCGAATACTCCCTTAAGATGCCCGATGGAGACGTCGCGGTCGACGTAGAGCCCCTCGAACTGGTGGAACATCGGGGTATGCGACACGTCGATTTGGCGCCGGTAACATTTGGCGATATTGATCATCCGAATCGGGAGTTTCCCCTTTTCCATTTCCCGTACCTGGCCGTTTGACGTATGCGGCGTCAGGACGATTTTCTGTTTCCTGGGATTTTTGCCGGGTTTCCCCGGGTATTCCAGGAAGAACGTCTCCCATTCGTCCCGTGCGGGGTGTGAGGGAGGCATATTCAGGGATTCAAAAGGATACCAATCCCAGTCGACTTCAGGATGCCGGACGCGGGTGAATCCGATGCGCTCGAATATCCTCGTTATCTCCATAATCGCCTGGGTGACGATATGCAGGTGTCCCTCCGGAGGCCTGATACCCGGCATCGTGACGTCGATCCACGCAGATGCGCCGGTTTCACCCCCCGTAATTTGCGACAGCGCTGCTTCTATTGAGGACTTCACTTCGGAAACGACCGGTCCGATTTTCGACCGTTCTTCCTTCGGGACCTTGCCGATGAGTTTTGTAAGGCGCGACAGTTCGCTTTTTGCGCCGAGATAGCGGAAGCGCAGCTCCTCAGCGGTGTCTCCGCGTTGCTTTATGGCTGATAGCGCTTCCGTTTGAACTTCCAAAAGCAGGCTGATAAGGTTGCTTACCGAAATTATTTCGTCATTCATGTGATTTATTGTATTGTACGTCTAATCTCAAATCCAAAACAAGAAATACTTTAGGAATCACCCGAAAGTATCGCTTCCAACGCAAGGGTGGCGTCGTTACCCGTCTTCACGTTTTCCCCTGAGAGTAAATCCCGGATCCTTTTGCGGCGCTCGTCATCGAGCCCTTCTTCGGCCTTAAGCATCCGTTCCGCCCGGATCCGGTATGACGGATAGCCTCCCTCGCGCCCGCCACGGGCAACAACACGGATATGGCTCATGCCATCCTCATACCGTGTCCTGCCGCGTATTTCCTGAATTCTTTCTTCTCGCGTTGCCATACTATCCCCTTTCGAATCCACAAAAAATCCCGCTTTCGCGGGATTCTGTGGGTACTATGTTTATTATTTGTTATGCACCCAAAGAGACCCGCGTGAGCGAGTTAAAAAAGAAATACCAAAAATTTCTTTGGGTCGACATAGAAACTATCTTAGTTGACCGTCTTAACCTGGTCAAGGATCGCGTCAAACACATCGGGATCTTCGACCACGAGGTTTGCGAGTGTTTTCCGATCGAGGGCGATATTCGCTTCCTTAAGCCTATGAATAAGCGAGCTATAGGAAAGATTCCGCATTTTGGCTGCCTCGGAAATGCGGGTTATCCATAATTCCCGGAAGTCCCGTTTCCGCTTTTTGCGGCCTGCGAAGGCATATTCTCCGGCATGGAGGTATGCTTCCGTCGCGACCTTGATAAGCCGGCGTTTCGTCATCCGGTATCCTTTGTTGGCGCGGAATATCTTGTTATGTTTTGCTTTGCTGGTTATGCCCCGTTTGACTCTCATGTTGCCTCCTTACCTGGATAGGTATGTTTTGACGTGCTTTTCCATTGCCGGCTTAAGCGCTACCTGGCGGTCCTGACGACGCTGTCTCCGTTTATCCTTCCGTCTTCGGATGTGTCTTGCTCCCTGTACGCGGTGCACGAGCTTGCCCGTACCGGTCACTTTGAACCGTTTGGCTGCTACTTTGCGAGTTTTAAGTTTTCCCATAGGTATATTATTGATTTTGTTCCGATTCGGTTTCTTTTCCCTCTCCCTTTTTGTCGGGAACCACCATGGTCGCGAGTACTCTGCCTTCCATTCTTGGCTCCCGGACCACTTTCACCCCACTCAATTGGGCGATGAAGCGGTTCATGACTTCGAATCCGAACTGCTTCCTTCCCAGTTCCCTTCCCTTAAAAAGGACGTTGATCTTTACCTGATTTCCCTTTTCAATAAATTCCGTCGCCCGTTTGAGCCATGTATCGAAGTCATGCTGCTCGATAAACGGGCGCAACCTGACTTCCTTCACCCCGACGTTTTTCTGCGTTTTTTTCGCTTCCCGGTCCTTTTTCGATTCCTGGTACTTAAACTTCTTGTAATCGATTAGTTTAGCAACCGGCGGCTTGGCGTTCGGCGCGATTTCAACGACATCTACGTTGAATTCCTTCGCCTTCTGCAGTGCCTCTAGCTTGGAGACAACCCCGATCTGTACCCCTTTTTCATCCAAGAGCCGCACCTGCGCGCTCTGAATCTGGTAGTTGATCCGATAAAACTTATGGGTTGGCTTTGGTCTCAATCTCAGAAACGAGCTTCGACAGGAATTCCTCAACAGGTACCCCGTTGAGATTTTTCCCACCTCGCCCGCGCACACTTACCGTTTGGTCTTTAACTTCGGTATCCCCGATTATAGCCAAATACGGGATCTTTTGCAATGTATGATCCCGCACCTTTGCCTGCATCGGCTGGCTCCTGAGGTCGGCTTCCGCACGGACCCCCCGCTTTTTGAGTGTAGCCGCAAGCTCTAAGGCCCGCTCGTTATGCCGCTCGGCAATCGGAACGACCACTGTCTGGACCGGAGAAAGCCATAAGGGGAACGCGCCCTTGTAATGCTCGATCAGAAACGCCATCGTGCGCTCAAATGCGCCGATTGAGGACCGGTGGATGACTATCGGCTCATGTTCGGAGCCGTCCTTGTCTATGTACTTTAGGTTGAACCGTTTGGGCATGACGAAGTCATACTGGTCCGTGAAGGCCGTTTCCTCCTTGCCGGCGACGTTCTTTATTTGTACGTCGATCTTGGGGCCGTAAAATGCCGCTTCGTTTTCCGCCTCGTAAAACGGCGCGTTACGTGCCTTCAGCACCTCTCTCAGTACGTTCTCGGCATACTCCCATGCTTCGTCGTCCTTGTAGTATTTTTTCGTATCCTTCCGGTCCCCAAGAGACAGTCGGTAGCGGTAATCCTTGCCCTTGACGAGCCCCAACGTGTCGTTGATGTATTCGATCAGGTCAAGGACCTTGTGCACTTCGTCCGCCGCCTGTTCCTTCGTCGCGATAATATGGGCGTCGGCAAGGCAGAACATGCGAACCCGCATAAGCCCCGTAAGTTCGCCGGACTTTTCATACCGGAAAAGGTCGGAAAGCTCGGCAAATCTGACCGGAAGCTCTCGATAACTTCTTGGCCTGGACGCGTACAGCTGGAAGTGATGCGGACACGTCATCGGGCGCAAAATGAGTTCGTCCTCGTCTACCGTCATCGGCGGGTACATCGTATCCTTATAGTATGGGTAGTGGCCGCTGGTCCGGTACAGATCGACTTTGGCTATCGGCGGCGTCACGACATGCTGATACCCCCGTCTGATCTCCTCATCGACGACCCACCGCTCGAGTTCCCGCCTGATGACGGCGCCTTTGGGCGTAAGCATCGGAAGCCCCTTGCCGACAAGGTCGGAAAAAACAAACAGGTCAAGGTCAGCGCCAAGCTTTCTGTGATCCCGTAATTTCGCGTCCTCCCGGGCAGCAAGATATTCGTCGAGTTCCTTTTCCGTTGGGAAGCACGTTCCGTAGATTCTCGTAAGCATTTTGTTCTTCTCGCTCCCCCGCCAATAGGCGCCGGCGACGGAGAGGAGCCTGAAGTGCTTGAGATCGTTATTGGGGTGCGGGCAATGGCCGCCGCGGCACAGATCGGTATAGTTTCCCGATGTATATATCGTGAGCGGCTTCCCGTCCGCGCTGAATTCCTCAATGAGTTCTTTCTTATATTCGTTTCCTTCATTGTGGGACAACGCTTCTTCCCTGGTTACTTCCTTCCTGCGGAATTCTTTCCACTCTTTTACCAGCTCCCGCATCTTCTCTTCAATGCGCGGGAAGTCGTCTTCGGAAATTTTCTCGCTGCCGAAATCGAAGTCGTAATAGAATCCGTCTTCGATGGACGGGCCGATCGTACGTTTGGCGTCCGGCCACAACTCCATGACGGCAGCCGCTAGCAAATGTGCGCATGAATGACGAAGGTATTCAAGTTTTTTGATTTCTTCCATATATTCCTCCCAATAAAAAAGCCACCTTCCGTTGGAGCCCGCTATGTGCGGACGGTTCCATCCAACTTCGGTGACCTTAATTCCGATCGTTACGCAGATCCGGCGAGTTCCTTTGAGGTTGGTTAGGTCTCATGCAAACGGGACTATCGTAATACTACTACCGTTCGTTTCCGCGTGTCAATATGGATGGGCTAGCCTTTCGACTCTCCTGAGGTATGATTTCGGTGCGCGACCCGCTCAAAAACAGGTGGAATATCGTCAAAAAAGTTAACCGTGTCGACAATTGAGGCATGCAGCCCGTGACGCGAAAAATCTGTTTGTTGCCGCTCCTTGAATAAGGACCCCGATACGAGAATGATATCGTGATTTTGCCGTAAGTGCGGAATCAATTCGCGATAACCGTCATTATTATCGAACGCTCCTAATATGACGATCTGGCGGCCGCGTTTCCGCAGGTGGTGCGCTGCCTCCTCCGCTTCCGTAACATGATCGAATTTTGCAAACGGAAGATAGGAAAATTTGCGTTCTATGATTTTTTGCCACGGCTGGGAGAGGCTCGATCCGGGAAAAAACGTGAGTATGTGGGTGTGTCGGTTGATCACGGCGTTCTTCTGATTCCTGTACGGGAAGTCCGGCGGCCGGCCGACGGATCAGGACGACCGTTTATCCTGACCATCCGGTCACGGACCTGCCGGGTCGTCTCGGGATCCGGATCCTGGATGCCAAGCCGTCTCACTTCCTCTTCGGTAAGTGATCTCCGGTCTCCCCAGTGACGCTCGTTATCCTCTTCATGTGCCATAACGTAGGTATTGTACCGGTAGGACAGTTCGGTGTCTATCCGGCGTCCCGTTTCCCCTTCGGTTTTGGAATGAACGGTTTGATATCCGCTATTCCGGAAGGGTTATTTTTCACCGTGTAAAGAATTTTGTCGATGTAATTTGCCAAGTCCTCATAATACGCCGCATCGGTTACCCGTACGCTTTCCCCGTCGCCCATTACCGGCTCGACGACCAAGGTACCTATGTTCATCATGCGGAAAAGAAGATTGGGCGCAAAAGCTTTCGCCTTGAGCGCCTCATTCCAGAAGAGCGCACGTTTCGTATGGAAAAACGGTGTCGTGGTATCGAAGCGGATGATCCGCCGGTCGGTTATATACGTCCGGTCCTGGGCATACGAGACGTTCGTAAACCAGAGGCCGATGGTGAAAAAGAGAATGCATAGCACGGTGCCGACGGTCTGAATCGGTGCGCCCGCCTGGGGGACCGCATTCCCGATCAGGAAAACCATAATGAGAAACAGGACCGCAAGGGTTACAATCGAGCCGACTGCAACCATCCGTGCGAACCGGTGGGGTGAGATGACGGACAGGATGCGTTCGTCGGATTGCTGGCCGTCAAAGACTATGTCCGCCATACGCCCATTGTACGCCCGGCAAGCTTATTTCTCAATTTTATAGGCGTACACGTGGTGCGCTGCATCTTCCCGGACCCGTTTCCATCCGGGGAATATGAAGCTGTTCGTCACGACGGTTGCATTGGGTTTAAGCTCGCGTTTGAGTTTGGATGCCAACTCCTCCATCCGCCAGGGAATAAGATAGACAAACACGACATCCGCGCCCGAAAGATCATACTTCCAGAGATCGCTCCAAACTGCCCGAACCCTGCCCTTGTAGGGACCGACAGCAGCCCGGATGCGCGTAAACCATACCAGATACGGGTTGATCTCCACTCCGATTGCCAGGGCCCCCGCTTTCGCTGCCGCAAACAGCACCCGCCCGTCCCCGCTGCCGACATCGATGACTGTCATATCCTTTGTTATGCGGGCAAGCGCGATCATCGCACCGACGGATTTCCTGTTTGAAGGCACGAATGGTCCGCCGGTGACGAACGCAAGACACAGAAAGAGGAAGAATATGGCAAACAGGATTTGGAAAACGAGGAAACCGACGGCTACGATAAGTTCCACTCCGGTATTATAGCCGATCCGTTCAGTCAATGTGTCGGGAGACGGTAAGCGTCTCGCCGCTTGTGTGTGTCAGCGTTACGGTGACGTTCAGATTCTTTACGTCCGGATCAGGGGTGCAGGTGCCTCCGGAGGTGCAGGATCCGAGGAATATGTCCGACCGAGAAAATTCGTTTTCGCCCGAGAGTATGTGTTCGCCTTTAGCTCCTTTTGTGCCGCTTGCAGTCCCATACGTCAATTCATAGGAGATCTGTGTGTATGACGAAATGCCGGTGACGGTGAATGATGCATGTTGGCGTACGGAATCGATACGTAACGTAAGGATCGGCATGACAAACCCCTCCCGGCAACGGATTTTTGGTTGCGTCCAGCACCCGGCGCTGAATGTCGGTGAAATACGTTCGGCATCAGACAGGTGTGAGTAGGAAACGCCGGACAATGCCCAGACCGTGACAAACGAGAAATATATGGCGTATACGCTGTACCGTTTCATATGCCTTTCCGAGACTTCAAAACTTGGAAGATGCTCCTAACCTCGAGTATGACGACGATGACTGCCGGGATGATAATAAATACAATAAAGCCCGGCCAGGTCCGGATAAGTGCGAATAAGTACCCGGCGAATGGTACGATAGCGACAATTTTGCCAGTGATCGAACGGAGCGGTACGGTATCGGAATCGCTGGTTTTATTTGCATCACCTTTCGTGACAAAAGCATTGCCGTTCCTTGCCACAATCCGGTGCGTCACCGTGACCTTGCCACTGTACGGGAGAAAGGTCACAATATCTCCGACCTGATACTCGCCGGAGGGCACGGAAACCGCGATACTTCCCGCTGCGATCGCAGGGGCCATGGAACCCGACAGTACGGTAAACATCCTGACCTTTCCCGTAATAAGAAGGACGGCGAAACCGAGGCACAGCATAATCAGCACCGCAAGCGGCGCATTACCCGGCTTTGATCGAATTGTCTTTTTCATACCATTGTAAGATGCGTAATATTCCGAGAGTATCGGAATTTACGCATCCTGAACAGTTTGAAAACCCCGTTAGGGATTTATCTGAGCGAGTCCGACCTCCATGTCGAACGTCACATCGTCATTCATCGTTGCATTGTTTGCAACACCGTCAAGAATCCATCCGTATGATACTTCCACATCGTCTATGAACTTGGCCGTGACTCCCATATACCCGCATGCGGACGGCTGCAAGACAAAATTCTTGCTAGCCAATAAATCCGTGTCAACCGGAATGCTGTAATATGAGCTTTCATCGGCATAGTTAGCATAGTATGTATCCTCCCAGTCGAATGGTGCTGGCCTCGTTCCAGCCGTATCATCAACCCAGAACCTCAAATACAACTGGTCCAGAAGTTCTCCCTTTCCGCTGGCCGCGATCGTAAAGCCGTCCGGATCAATCTTGGAATCCGCTGCATCTCCCGCAGTTGTTTCCGGTTCCACGAGCGAATTTTCGTTCGTGACGAAATTCTTGGCTTTCATGAATACTTTCCCGGCAACAGTACCGACATTGCATATTTGATAGGTCGGTGATCCCTTCGTTTGCCCCGGTTGCATGTTTGCAACAGTGAATGGAACGATGGAATCCTGGCCGTCAACCTGCAAATCCAGCGTTGCCGCACCTAAAACATCACCCGTTCCCGCTTCCGTATCGTTGTACTGCGAGTAGGTATATGCGACCACGCCGCTCACGATTGCAAGTATAGTAAGTACGCTTAAAACTATTCGTTTCATATGATCTCACCTCCTTTCCACGTTTTTTGTACTTCGGCGGGCAGGAGACAGGTTATTCGGTGACACCGCCGGTGCCGCCGACTTGTTCCAGACTTGTCAACAGGTCGAATCCGAGACTGTCGGTCTGAATGATGTTCTGGTTGTAATTGGGGTAGTCCCAGGTCGTGGGTACCTGCCACAGGAACACCACATCGACCGATTGCCCTGCGCTCATGGTAATGACGTCGTTCCATCCGGCGACGTTACTTGTAATGCTGCCGTAATGAAAATCCCCGCCCCAGAATCCCGGATAGACGGCTTTTTGGCCGTTGTATGCAAGTTGTACGTCTCCAGCATCAAACGTTCCGTTCCGATTGACGTCAACGTATCCGACGATGCCGAATGAGATCCAAAGATCACCGCCGTTTTCATAATCGCCCGCTTCCAGTTCCGGTTCGGTCAGGCCGTTTTCAGACTGGATGTGGTTGGCGAGTTTGATATCCAAATCACCATCAAGGCTGCCGGTTGCGTTTGTGAGCGTCACTTTGCCAGAGCCCGTTTGGCCTGGATAAACGTCCGTTACTGCAAACTGGATCGGATTACCTGCCATAAGTTCCAGGTCAAGTTTTCCGGCCGTAAAACTGTTGCCTTCCACCTTCTCCGGATCAAAGAAAAAAGCCCGGGTAACAGCAAAGGTGCTAGTAACAGTAATGCCAATGGCTGCTATCGCAAGAAGTATTCGTTTCATGTATATTTCACCTCCTTTCCTGAAAAGAATCTAGAATAGGAATGTAGGAGTGAGAAGAATTAAGAAGAAGCGGAAATATTTTCCGCGAGGAAACCAGACCCGCAGCAGTTCGCTAAACCTCGAACATGATGCTATCAATTGGGCAGGAGATTTCGAAATACTGAAATGACGGCTTCTTTATACACCCGGAGCCGGTTTTACGCAGTGAGGTATATTACACAATATTAACGGTTCGGTTTAGCAACGACGATCAGCCGCTTGGAGTCCAGAAATCCCGAGCAGGTAAACAGGGTGAGCGTTTCGTCTTTTGTCGGCTGAATGACGGTTACGTCCGTGGGCTGCACTTCCCGTTTTGATTCCACACGGTACCGGTGCCACCGGTCATTGGTCAGGATATAGATGTTGTCGCCGATTTTTATGTCCCTGAGCGACAAAAACAGTCCTGCGCGAGCGTGCGCAAACAACACGGTGTTCCCCAAAGACCCGGGATAGCTTGATCCCATACCGTGCGAGGCGGTCGTTTCGGAAACTTCCCAGAATCCGTTCGTGAGTTTTGCCTCGTTTACGGGTACGTCGATGTTGACGGTCGGGATGATGATGCGCGTCGGCGGTTGGGATATTGCCGTGCCTGCCGTGAGAGTGTCAGCGATCCGTATCGGTCCGAATGCCGAAGCCTGTGGCTGACCACTGACCGGTGTTTCCGTCAGTTTAAATTCCTTTTCCTTCGGAGACTCGAAGAAGCTCGATTGGATGAGTGGGAAGAAGATGATGATGAGTCCCGCGACGATGAGCACGTACGAGAATTTGCTCGCAACGGATAACCCGAAGACATAGAACCGTTTGCTTTTCACCAGTCTACGGCCCAACGGGACCATCCGGGATGCTACGTGAGCAGTCCAAAGGGAAATCCGGCGATAAAAGGTAAAACGACGAACCGGTAGGTGTCGTTTGCGGGTTTTGGATTTTACCCGATGCGACCTCTTGGTTACCCGAGGACGGTCTTTTTTCTGAGTATGAGTCCGAAGCCTACGCATAGGAGTCCTAAGCCCTGGAAGAATGTCGCCGGGAACGAGTAGGAACTTGTTGCAGCAAGTCCAAGCACCTCACCGGATTTCGCAGAGACACCACCGACATCCGCGCCGCCAGTGCCTCCACCGCCTCCACCGTTTCCGCCATTTCCTCCGTTACCGCCATTGCCGCCACCGCTTGTCGGTGTTGCGGTCGGCTGTCCGGAGGAAGGTGTCGGTGAGATGGTTTCCGTAGGCTTGGTTCCCCCGGGGGTCGGCGTACAGCATGGCGATATGCGAAAACTTCGCGACCCTCGCACCTTCCAGAATTGAATATCCCTTCCCTATCCTCCCTTCCTTTACCAGGAGAAAAATGGGATAAGATTTTGTATGGCGGGAAATGCGTGACCGCGTGGCGTCCTTGGAGTGGTCGTCGACAAAAATTATCTCGTACCGTATTCCTGCATCCCGCAAAGCCCGCACGGTGCGTTTTATTAACTGGTCGATGTTGCCGCTTTCGTTGAATGTCGGAATAACGACGGAAAGGCCACGTTTATACATAGGAGGCCTCCGTCTTGTTCGCTGCTATAAAAAGTTGCAGGTCAGCTTCAGTGATCCGGTAGTATCTGCCGAATTTCACTGCAGGAAGTTTGCCACCTTTTATGTATCCATACACCGTCAACGGATTCAGCTTGAGGTACGCTGCCGTCTCCCTGACCGTTAATAATCGCTCGGATAAGCTCATAACTGAAATAATAAAACGAAAAAAGCCATGCTATAGGCTTTTTTTAAAATTCGCTTAGGTGCCGAAAGGTTCAGCTTCCTTTAGGAGTGTGTATTATCTCACATTTGCGGTGTTAATTACAATACATACGAAGAGTACTGTGTAAGTCTATATAGGTTGCAGACATGTTGTATATAGGTATTTATATCGGGTAGCAAATCTCTATGCGCGTCCGAGGAGAGTTCCGATGTGCCTAAGAAGATAAACAAGGAGCTAGGGAGCTTTCAATTCTTGTGGGCGCACGAGGATCGACGCAGAGAACCGGTGAGGAGATTCCTATCACCGAGCAGTGTTCATCGCGATCCCGCGTACTCGCGGGAAACCCCGGGTGGTGGACCTGAGAGGTATCGAACCTCTGGCCTTTCGAATGTGAGTCGAACGCTCTACCACTGAGCTACAGGTCCCTAATGGAACCCACCTATTATATAGGGAGAATGCGTATTTGGGAAGGTTAGCCTGCGGAGGTTGCAAGTGAGCGCTCGCTCGAAAGGCCAAAGGTCGTGCCGTGTTTTTTGTACATACCCCAATAACCCATTTTCTTTTTGCGGGATGAGAAAGCGGCGAGCCAGGTTCTGCTGTCTTCGATTTGCTGTCGGAGGACTTTGATGAAGGTCCGAAGCTGTTCATAGAAATTAATGTGGTATACCCCCGGCTGCACAACTTCCTGGGCAACCGCCGTTTGCACTTCCTGGTGAAGGCTTTTCAGGGATGAAATAAGGGCCTTCAGTTCTGCCCTGATTGCTTCGAGCTGCTTTTTGGTTTCCATTTCGATCGCATCGACATTGGGGCGCGGGTAGGCCTCCACGCGAACTGGCTTTGCGGCGGGCTGTTCCGGCTGCTTTTCGCCGAATTCGATCGCCTGGTTGGGCTTCAGCTCCCCGGTCCGGGGCTGGCTTCCGATGAGTGCGGAAAAGATGTCGGAACCAATCTTCGAAAATTCCGTAACGGTGTTTGAGGCAACTCCGGTAGGCACGGAACCTAACGCCTCAAGGACATTATCGTTTTTGTGGTGGGTTTGCTTCTTCTTTGAAGCTGCAGTTACCATAGCGCCCGCATTATACTACAGGGCAGTATCGTTGTCACGTTTCCGCCATCAGCGTATCAATTGTTTTTTGCCTCCGCAAGAGGGAGGTAAGATAGTACCGTTGCTCCTCCATCGCCTTCTTTTCCTCGGGGGTTTTGGCGGTTGCGATGAGCTTGGTTACCTCCGCTTCGTCGACGGTGACCTTTTCCGCTTCCGCGATAGCTTCCAGCGCAAATTCTACGGTAAGATTCCGCTCAGCCTGGCCCCGGTACTCACTCCGGAGGGCATCTGCTGATTTCCCGGTCGAGGCAAGATACTGCTCGACCGTGAGTCCCAATTTCTTTGTCTGGTCGACAAGCTGTGACAGCTGGTGGGTTACCTCGTGCTCGAGAAGAATGACCGGTATGTGAGCAACAACTGCCGAAATAATGGCCGTCAGCACCTCGTCTACGCTGGGCCCTTTTGACGAAGCTTCCGCTTCCTTTCCCGGTACGACGATTTTGGGAGCCTTGGAAGCTTTGAGATCGGCAATTGCCTTCTTGTAGTCCATGAGTTCGATAACCGGGCGTTCACAGGTTTTCGCCTGGACGATCCAGTCGCTTCCCTCTTTGGCTTCCTTGAGCTCGATTTCCGGCATCATGATGGGAGCGAGCTTGTGTTCGGTTACGGTATCCGAATATGCTTTCGGAATAAGGCGCCTGATGGTTTCCTCGTATACCTTATTCTTATCCATTGACGCTTCCACCATCTCGCGCGGCGCTTTCCCTTTCCGAAATCCCGCGACTTCCGTCTCGCTTGAGAGTTCCGTCAGGACGACGTCAAATGTGGATTTGATATCGGCCCACGGAATCGTAAGCGTCAGTTCTATGGTGCCGTCAGTAAAGCGGTTGAGCGTGTTATTCATGGGGGGAAGTGTACCATACCGCAAGCCCCGGGAAAAGGGCACTTTATTGGGCAAACTCTATGTCCGTCTCGAGAATAGGAGGCGCGAGGGTTGCATCCTGAAGGACGAAGGCGTTTAGGACGGCGCTTAGGGAGGCTACTTCACCGCCGAATTCCAGAAACGCGCTCGTTGAAGCGATCCGGGATAAATTCTGCGGCGGGGTCGGCGTGACCACGATGCTTGGCGTGGGTGTCGGCTGCGGCGTTTCAGGTGGTTTCTGCGAGGTGAATGACCGGAAGGCGACAATGGAAAGAACAAGAACCACTACTCCGAGAACAATGAGGATGGTCATAGGCTTCTTGGGCTTGGCAGGACTAGGTACCGGTGCAGGTGGCGCTGGGGGCGATTGTGGAGGCACTGCTGCGGCAGCAGGCGGCTGCTGGGGCATGGGAGCACCCGCAGCCTCAGGCACTGCTGCAGGTACCGGTGATGTTGGCTGGTCGTTATTCATATGTGAGTGCGGTTTCGACTTCCTTCAGGTAGGATGCGGCCTCGACAAGGTCCTGCCGTGCGGCGCCGATTTTCGTTTGCAGCGCTAAAAACAAGCGGTCCTGTTGCTGCACGTCCCCGGTGATTTTCGGTATGGTTGCGCGGATATCCGTCGCTTTCTGCTGGAAAAGCGTGTATTTGTTGGAGAGCGACAGAAGCCACCGGTCCAGTACAGCCTGCTTCTGGGGGGTGGACTGGCTCTTGCTTTCGATAATGAGCGCCTGCGCCCGTTTGGCGGTTTCATCAAACCGTTTCGCGAAATAATTGAGGTACCCAAGCTCTATGGCAGCGATGGATTGGCGGTATCCTGCCTGGAGGGTTTCGTAATTTTTGAGGAAGTCTTCGGACACCCGTTTGGCATCCTCAAACGAGGCAATGGACGGCGCAAGAACAACATTCTGGTCAAGATAGCCGATTTGGTTTGTGATGATGCTCCGGTATAAAGAGACTTCACTTGGCAGCATGCCCGGATTCTCCGTAATCCGCTCGCTTAAAAAGAGGTAATACGTTTTGGCGACATTATCCCGTTGTGCGAGAAAGAGCTTCGCCTTTTCAAGAGCTTCCTGTTGCGATGCCAGTGACTTGAATTGCTGGTATTGGGTATACGCGATATGGTAGTCCGAGGAACGCTGCCTGTAGACGTCATACTGGAACTGATAATCCCGGTAGGCTTGCTCGGATGAGGCGAAAACCGGGGATGCGATCGGAAGCCAAATCAGGAATGTGATGATGATAAGTGCTAACCGTTTCACCATCTCATCGTAACATATTTGTGCTCCCGAGAGGAGTTGAACCTCTAACCCTTTTGGGGATACGCTCCTAAAGCGTACGCGTATGCCAGTTCCGCCACGGGAGCAGATTGCTCCCTATTATACCGCCTCTTAGATTGTAACGGCTAGGTGGTCGACGCCGACCTGTTCAAAGGCCTCGATCTTATTTAGGAAGAACCGGACCTTCGCACTCCACACGGGCGATGCGGCATATTTCCGACCCATCTGCTCGAGCGACGATGCGCCCTTGTCGACATAGTTATATTTGAGTCCTTCGGAAACCGTGGTAATACCATCGTTCCAGCTCCTAAAATGTTTGCCGTCTGACGCCCCGGTAAAGATTCCCCATCCCCATCCGTTGTACGAATTTCGGGGCACGTGCTTTCCGAATGTGGATTCGACGCCTGCAATTGCGGCAACAAGCTTCCAGTCGAGGTCAAGGCGGTCCGCTTCAGAGACAAAGTGACCGGCGCTTTCGGCAAGCGGCGAATTATGCATTTCCAAGTATGCTTTGAGCTTGGTAACACGGGAATCCGTTGTTGGCATCGTAGCAACAACGGGAGAGGCCGACGTGCCGGCTTCCAGCACAGCAACGGCGGCAACCGGCCGATGCCAGTTTATGAAGATACTTCCGACCAACATGATCTGAATAAGCTTTTTCATATTCTTCCCTCACATCGATTCCGCGCACAGAATGCGGAGCCAAGGTGAAAAAAGACTGTTACGTGCCTCCTAATGTAGGAGAGGCCGGGCGGGGCAGCTTGAAGGCTCAAATCGAGGCTGGTTATGTATGGATACTCAGGGCAGGTGAGTAGCCATAAATAACCCTAAAGCAAGATCAGCTTACGCGGTCACTCACCTTAGGATCTAAGGAAGGAGTATAGCCTATAATTGCCACTTTGTCAAGTCCTATGGGATACTAATGGATGTACTTCTATTCCGTTTGAATAGTCCATATTCAACACTTAGTACTTCTTATGGGTTATTACATTGACTATATTTAGTCAACAATTGAGCGCGACTTTTTAGGAAAGGGAGCAGGACCAGTTTCATCCGGATTTGCCGGATTGGTCCGTCGGGGGTTTATTGGATTTGATCCATGAAGTGGGAAACGCAATTTGCCCAGGAATTTCCGTTTGCGACAGAAGGAGGCGCATAAATGGCACCGATATCGATAAGCTCGGTTATGCCCTTGGCGTAGTACTTTTCCTTGAGGTAGCGGCTGACCCAGTCAATGGCGGAAATCCAGTTTCTGAATTTCGCACCGCTTACCTCCCCCGTTTCGACGCTTATTCCCCAGGCGTTATATGAATCGCTGCTTGGGAGACGCTTGCCGACGTTGCTTTCACACATGGCAATCGCGGGGACAAGGCGGTAATCTAGGCCGTAATAATCCGCACGGTCCAGAATGTAGCCTGCAAATTCCGTAAGCGGGGATCCGTGGGTTTTCAGGAAGGACTCAAGAAGCAGTGTCCTCGCATCGGCGGCGACAACGCTCGCGCCGAGGACTTGTTCCGTCCCGACGGAAGACGCGGCAATGGAAAGCCGGGGCAAGTAGGCAACCGGCTTAGCTTCCACCTTCCGCGTCAGTGAAAAAAGCAGGGAAAGATTCATGGCAAGAAGCGTGAGGGTCAACGGGAACCACAACAAGGCCATCGCAATTTTTCGTACCATGTATTGATACTGACACACGAAAAAAACACTGTCAAATGAGGCCTGGAATTAGCGCGTTATAGCCGGAAAAACGTCCCGACGAAGTATGCGGCGGACGCCGCAATGCTCCCCAAAAGCATTGTTTCCACGATGCCGCGGATGATAACGCGTTTCGTAACGGATGCACGGAGCACCCCGAGGGTCAGGAGCGCAAAAGCCGTAAATCCGATCGATACGCCAAAGGCGTTTCCCGAGATCCGGAAAATATACGGCAATAGCGGAATTGAACCGAATACGATAAACGATATGAACGTGGCAACCGCGATAAGATGCGGCTTTTCCCCCTCGGGATTCGGCATTTCCAGCTCGTCCTTCATCATGAATTCCGTCCAGTAGGACGTATTTTTCCGGTAGATCGTTGCAATAGCCCGCGCATCGGGTTCGGTGAATTTCTTTCTCTTTAAGATTTCGACCGTTTCTTCGTATTCGTTCCCTGGGTCGTGGATGATTTCATGATGCTCCTTCGCCTTTTCGCTTCTGTACACGTCCTGATCGGCTCTCAGCGAAAGGAAGCTTCCGAGCGCCATGGATAATCCATCCGCAAACAGGTTTGCAAGGCCGAAAAGTAGGATGGAAACGACGGGTACCGCGTTGGTCATCGGATTCGATTGCGCCCCCGCAAACCCCGATACGACGGCAAACGTGGTCACGATACCGTCATTACCGCCGTAAACGATTTCCCGTAAGTATTCCGAGACGGCATTCCGTTTATGCTCGCGGCGGAGGTGTTCTTCCAGGTTAAATGCGTTCATACCCACATTGTACGGAGGTTCCATCAGTAATGCAAAGCCCATCTAAATGCGCTATAATTTGAGGCATTGGTGACGTGTGCCGAGCGGCTTAGGCGCTTCCCTGTGGAGGAAGTTTTGGCGGGTTCGACTCCCGTACGTCACCCCAGGCCTCTGTAGCTTAATGGATAAAGTGCCTGTCTTCGGAACAGGTGATGGGGGTTCGATTCCCTCCAGAGGCGCAGAGATCAAGGTACACATCGGGCGCGTAGCTCAGCGGTAGAGCAGTTGCCTCTTAAGCAATTGGTCGAAGGTCCGAATCCTTCCGCGCTCACATATAAAAAGTGCCCCTTTGGGGCATTTTTTACGGCCGTACAAACAGGGACCGTACGAAATTCGGTTGGAGTTTGAACGCGGAAAACGCATCCTTGAACGTCAATGCTCCGTCCTGGTCGAAATCCAGAGGAAGCATCCGGGCAAGCCGAATTGCGGTCGTTTCCGCACCCAGGCGGATAACCCGTTGCCGCGGCAGGTAATAAGGAACGAGTACGACAACCCGGTAAAGCGAATCCGGCACGACGTTTCGAAGTCCCGTAACAACCCCTTTCCCGTTTCGTATTTCTATGCCTTGGAATTTGTGGATGAGGGTATTGTGGTCATAGATAAGCACCGTCGCATTGAGCGCAGTGTTCTCCGTGCGCCATCCAAGTTGGACGGAAAGGTCAAGTGAGGGCGGCGGTACCAGCGTAATTTTCCCCTCTTCAACCAGAATACGTTTCTCTCCCCGCACCACTTCCACTTTATAGGGATAGTCCCCCGGCAGATTGGGTGTTTCAACGTGCATCGTTAGCGTGCCGAATTGGCCGGGCTCCATGTCGGGAATGGGGTCGGTAACCGTCGGCATGCGTGGCGTCGTGACGAACTCGATGCGGTATTCCTTATCGCGCTCGGTATAGATTCCCTGCCCTTCATTCTTCATAAGGGAGGAGACCGTATACGTGGAACCGGCAACCAACGCATTGGGGAACAGCGACGTATCGAGCGTAAACTTCTCGCGCTGTACGGGCCGCCCTGATAGCTTTGGTATATCTTTATAAGTAAAGTACTGCGGATAAAACGTATTTGACCCTAATTTTTTCCAGGAGAAATGGTCAAACGGTAACCCCTGATAGTTGTAGACAAACGGCGTAACCGCAACGATCAAGGAATCCGGCCATACGGCCGATGCGGCGATACGGTAGTTCTCGGCAACCCGTTCCGGTGACATGTTGCTGCCGATTCTGGAAACCCCGTCGGCATGCACCCATCCGGTCTCCGTAATGAATACCGGGAGCGTACGGTTGAGGCCGAGATTCCGAAGTGTTGCAAGTTCCCACTGATAGGAGCGTAACGAGCCGCGGCCGGTCGCGAAGGGAGATCCGGAAAAGGCGGGGTTCGGGTAGGAATGGGACGTCCATCCGTCGATAAGCGAAAGTAACTTAGGCTCCGTTCTGAGCATACGCGATAGATACGTTTGCGCGTCCAGGGACCGTCCGTCCGAAGCCGCCGAAACATCCAAGCCCGCAGGCAGGACAAAGAAATCCTCGGATGTTTCGTGGAGTACCCGGGCATACTGTACAAGGGTTTTTGCGTAATCTTCGGGGTCAATGCTTTTTCCCCACTCATTGGCATGATTCGGTTCGTTGAATAGGACGACGTAGCGGTTCTCTATCGGCCAGTTGAGCGAATCGAGGAACCGTGCCCAGTCGTTGGCGGATCCATTGTATGGCTTCGTCCATGAATCCCCGTCGATATGGGTAGCCAGCCGCACGATGGGAATGAGGTGGCGGCTCCGCATCTGGTTGAAGGCGCTTTGCCATTTCTCGCGGTTTCTATCGTCTTCCTGTATCACGAGGGTGACGTATCCCCAGTCGCCCCCTGCAGAATTCACCAGCGCCGACGTTTCCGGGATGTCGTTGGGGTCGACCACATGGATGCCGTATTTATTATTCGGCACTGAAAAAGGGTCAAAACGTGCGTAAATTACGGACGGAAAAAGAAAAACTAACCCCAAAAGAAATATGACGCGTATCATGTGACTATTTGGATTCGCCGGAAGGACGTTGTCTTCCGACATGAAGCGGTCGGCCTTCCCGGATTGCATCCCTGCCTTTTGCCATCTTTTCACCAACTTGTCGAAGTGTGCTGTCTGAGATCGTTCCCGTTTCGGAAAGTTCATTAGCCACATTGGCAAGCCCCTCCAGGTGTGAACTCATAAATTCACCTAGCTGTTCTCTGGGTGTTTTGGCGGACTTTTTGTTACGCATATATCGGTATTATAGAACTTCTTTAAACATGTACCCCCAGAAGGAATCGAACCTTCATCGGATCATTAGAAGTGATCTGCTCTATCCATTGAGCTATAGGGGCCGTAGCTGAATTATACAATGACCCGCGGGATTAATGAAGTTCGGCGCGGCGCTCCTTGAGGTACTGGCTCCAATTTTCGATGAAGTCGAAAATGACCACCATGGGCGTTTCAAAAATGAACGTGAAGAGAATGGCGATAATGTTATATTCCTTCCATTTCGCCGCCAGGATCGCACCGATTCGTGCAATCGGCACCGAAAGCATGTCGAGGAAGAATTCCCATATGGGTGATTTGTCGTCGACGGAAAGTTCCTTAGACTTATTCCGGATGCCGACGGCGGCAAAGAAGGTGAGGGCTATCGTGAAGGTATCGAATATGACGGACGTAATGGGAAGCTTGGCGATATAGAAGACGTATCCGACACCGCCCAGCACGCCGAACATGAGCACAAGATACAAAAGTCCGACGATTAGTTTAAACATGGCATTCCGTTTGCGTGCAAGGTAGACGTCATACAGCTTTTTCTTCTCGTCGCGGTAGACGAATTGATACACGGCCTTAAGCACCCACTCCCGGTTCTCCACAGGTGGGGGCCGGATGATTGAAACGAGCGCAAACATGACGACCGTCGGCACGACAAAATCGACAACTGCCGCAAACACATTGAATCCCTCGTAAAACAGATGGGCTGCGGGCACCTCGACGATATAGAAAGTTACCCAGTTAGAAAGAAATACGGAGAGGGTGGAGAATATGGCAAGCCGCATCAGACGCGTTTTGAGCGAGGTATACCGCTTGTCATAGGCTTCTATGATAGCGAGAGAGAGTTTTTCCTTGTCTCCCAAGATTTCCCGGACTTTCTTGGGATTCTCTTTCTGCGTTTCCAAAATATCCCCGATAAGCATGAAGACCGTGTCGATGCGTTCCGCGATCGCATAAAGCTGACGACTGATGGGGTGCTCCAATACTTTTTCGCTTTCGAGCCATATCGATGGAATCTCGCTTGTAAGCTTCGTAAGGAGTTCCGGCGACGGGCTCCACCAGTCCGGATACATGAACTTCAGAAGCTGTGCGATGATGAAGCTGTCGTCGAGGTCAAAGAGGGTCCGGCTTACCGCGATAAACACGTGGGTTTTCTTCTCGTCGTCCCCGATCTTTCCCTCCGGCTGGATCCGGATACGGTCCGTGAGGGTATTGGTCATAGCCTCCAACAGGACGCGCTCACGCACCGGGTTGGTGAGGATTTCTTCGATTTCGACCGCCGCAAGCTCGATGATGAAGTACGTAAAGTTGATTTGGCGCTTGATCGGCAGGAGCTCCGTCGTGGGGAACTTCGCGTTCTTTTGAATATAGAGGTATTTCTTCAGGACGTTTTCCACGAGCTCAACCTGTTCCTGGGGAATTTCGTCATTGGGAAGATGGCCGCCGCGGATAAGATCCGCGGTTACCGTAAACGCCACCCGGTACGTATCGATATCGGACCGGAGCGAGACGCCCGTCAGCTTCGGAAACAGTGTCCGCTTTAAGGCGCGCTCGATAGCGCTTCTGCGCAATACATTATCCTCTTTCCAGTCTATGACCTTCCGGATTTGCTCATAGAATTTCGCGATATGTGAGGCGATTTCGTCAACATGGATCGGCGTGACCGGCCTCTTCGCCGATTGGATACCTGCGATATATTCCTCGACAAGGTGCGCTATTTCGGGGGTCAGCGGGTGCTCGTCAGCCGGGGTCTCAACCTGGTTTGCGGGTACGATCTCGATCGGCGTTTCCGGCTTTTGTTCGTCGCTCATATAAAAGACGCCAAGCACAAGCTTAGGCAATTCCAATCTTATCAAGAGGGATTCGGCGGGGCAAGTTTACGCATCAAACAGCAGTTTTTACGTGCAACGACTGCCTACTTATTAAAATCAAATAGTGCCAACGCCAACTTAATTGAATCTGCCGTTGTGGACGAACAGACACTGAGGATACAGGCCGTTGCAGGACAATTGTCGCGAAAGTGCCTACTCGGTAAGTATTCAACGTCGCTTCCCTTTGCATGACACCCGCAGCAGTTTCTATATTGAAAATGTCCCGGGGTAATATTCATCCATATAAAAACCGCAGCAACGGGAGATACGAGAAGAAACGAAAATAGTTTTGCGGATATTTTCATTAAGTTTGAGCGGATGAAGGGAATGCGGGCCCCTGCCCCGCGCATCTACGCCGATAGTAGCTACGCACTATCGTCTCGATGTCGACCCGTCTGGACATCATCCACATTCAATCCAAAATATAAGCGGCATAATGCCGCTTATATTTTGGAGCGGATGAAGGGAATCGAACCCTCGTCACCAGTTTGGAAAACTGGCGCTCTACCATTGAGCTACACCCGCTTCTACTGGAAAGGAAACTAGCGTTTCCTTTTCCAACTTACCTTCCCACATTGTGTCGCGAGCTAATCACTCGCAATCGGCACGCTCGCGACGGATTGCACCCTATTTATCGGTATCAACCTGGCTTTTCCGGCAGTACATCTAGCAATGACGATCCTTATTATATGGTTATCGGTCGAGAAATTCCACCGTATCGCCGATAGTTATGCCAAGACGCTTTACGGTACCCGCATTGACCTCGAGTACTTTATCGACAGGTGCCCTGGGTTTCACGATACGCGGCTGTTCACCCACATTGGGTTGCGGAACGTTTTCCATAATATCGGCAACTCTCGACCCGTCGATCCAGATAAAATCAAGGGGAATCAGCATGCCGCGCATCCAAAACTCGTACTGCTCTTTATGGTCATAAACAAACAGCATGCCGTGATCGGCTTCTAACACTTCCCTGCCGCCCAATCCCAATTGCTTTTGCGGTTCGGTAACGGCAACGTCGACATAAACCACATCGCCGCCGATGCGTACTTTGGAAATGAGCGGATTCCGTTTGTAATATAGGAATAGCCCCGCGATAAGAATGAGTATGAAGATAAGCGCACGTTTCATATTATTTATTCCTCGTTACCAGAAACTGCATGAGTTCGGTTAGCTCCGATTTATGCGTCGGGGAATACGGAATTTCTTGGATGAGCTTGAGCGTTTCCTGCTGAAGCGAGACTTTGAGCGATTTGAATTCTTCCGGCGAAAGCATTTTTGCGAGCGTGCGTTTGCCGTTTGCTTCATCGCTTCCCGTCGGCTTACCCGTAACGGCACTGTTGCCGCTGTCGTTTAGTTCGTCATCCCGAAGCTGAAAGAGCAACCCCATATGTTCGCCTAACGCTTCGAGCCGCGACACCGTCGGTGCGGACGCGCCGGCAAGGATCGCGCCTGTGGCCATCGGGAGGGAAAACGTATATCTGGCGGTTTTATAGCGGTATAGCGACAATACCTCTTCCTTTGTATACGGTTTGTCTGCGCTGCGAGCAACATCCTGCATTTGCCCGACGACAACATACTGCAACTCCGATGCAACCTTCGCTGCGAGCGTTGGTGGTAGCAATCCAAAAGCCATAAAGAAGCAGAGGTCACCGACGTTGATGGCCATATTTTTACCGAAGCGGCTATCGGAATCCCTCACGGACTCGTACTGCTTGTGCATAGCTGGCCGGCCACGCCGGAGCGAGTCTTCGTCCATGATGTCGTCGTGAATGAGGAGCCCCGCATGAAGAAATTCCATGGCTGCCGCGGCACTAAAAACCGGCTCACCTGCCGTGGGATAAAACCGTGTGTACGTGTACACGACGAGGGCTCCGCGGATCGTTTTCCCGCCGACCACGAATTCCTTGAGGCGTACGACCGCGTCATTTCCCCATGCGTGTATGGCATTAAGCTCATTACCTTTATTTTCCAAAACCGCCAGAATGCGCTCGTCGATAGCCGGCTTATACGCAAGGATGTTCCGAAGTCCGCTCATAGTATTCGAGATTATTGTACCGCATTCTGATAAGATAAGAGCATCGGGGTGTGGCGCAATTGGCTAGCGCGCATCGTTTGGGACGATGAGGTTGAGAGTTCGAGTCTCTCCACCCCGACCAAATCTATCCCTTGCCCTTTTTCCACGGGGCGTTTTTGAGAAGCGGACCATACAGGTCCGTATCCATAGGAATCTGCCATTCCTGAAGTTCTTCGTGCGTCGGCTTGGACGCGTCGAACTTTATGAACGGGACATCCGTAATAACGGCAAGCGGTGTCTGTTCGTTTGATTCCCCCATGCAGAGAACTGCCGCCGCCGCCAACCCGTCCGCAACGTTTACTTTCGTTACCTCCATCGGCCGGCCAAAAAGATCAGGCTTTCCGATAAAGTCGTTAAGCCCCGCAAATCCGGCATAGGAAAGCGCAATGCCGGTCAGCCCCCATCGCATAGGGGTTGTTTTGCTGTCGGTTACGAGCACGCCGACATCCTTACGTCCGAATTTGTCGGCAAGATGCATGCGAATTTCTTGTGCGGTTTTGTGCACGTTTTTCGGCCAAAGGATGTAGTATCCATTCGCGTTTGATTCATCGATTCCCGCCGTCGGCACAAGGAGATGGTCGGTAATGGTAAGGGTAATTCCCAACGGGTGGGTAGCGGGATCGATGTACCATTGCGCGTGATTCCGGATAAGCTCGTCCTTTGACGCATCCCCGACCTTTACGACGCTGCCCTCGCAATGCGAAATGATTTTTGAGGTGATGACGACGATGGATCGCTCGGGAAGGGTAGAAATAGCGGCATCCAAAATCTGAGGTATTGTGTGTGAACTGACGGTTATCTTATCGGTTTTGATCGGTTGGATGTTCATACTCCATAGTATACTCCAATACCGTTGTGCCACGGCTGTTGAGCTGTCTCTGACTCCTGAATCTGAGATGTGTATCGGGTACGTCGCCGTTAAACAGCGGTTTTCCCTGCCCCAAAATAATTGGCTCTATCGTAATAATGCACTCGGTAATGAGCCGTTGCCGTAAAAATGCCGCATTCAGCGTGCTGCCCCCGGCAAGGAGCACGCGACTAATCCCGCGACCTCTCAGCATGCGGAGCGCCTCGAGAGGATCCTTGTCGGTAAACTCTACTATGCCCGGTAGAGCGTCCGCAGTGAAGTGATCGGGTGTGTGACTGAAAACCAATCGTCGTGGCGGTGCTTCTGTCATGTGTGACCGCGCAGCCCACCACGTCTCCCGGCCGATAAGGACATACGGAAATTCCCGCTTTAATCGGGAAAAGTGGTCCTGATCCTCAGGGGACGTGGGGAACCTGCCATGCGGAATTGAAGTGCGGCCATCCAGGGACATGACCATTGCAAGGGTCACGGAAGGAAGATTTTCTCTCATGGGTTACCGGAACGTCCGAAACAACGCTTTTCCAAGATCGACGTTCCCGTCGTCAAGGAACGGCACTTCTTCAAGTTCCAGCCTGCGGCGCTGTTCGTTTGGACCGCCGAACGCATAGCCGGGTGCAAGTCTGCCGTCGGAAAACACGACACGGTGGCAGGGTGTTTTGGAGGCATCCGGATTCGCATGCAGCGCCTGGCCGACCCGGCGCGCATCTTTGCTATGCAGGGACTGGGCAATAGCTCCGTACGTGGTTACTTTTCCCGCCGGTACCTGCCGCACGACCGCATAAACTTGCTGAAAAAACGGTACGGACGTTTTCATGTGTATGTTATTTTACAATATAGCGCCCGATGAAATAAGGGATTGTTTTGGAAATGATCTCCTGTTTCGTTCGGGAATCCGCTAGTTGGGGAATTTCCATCGTAAAGCTGCGTCGTACTATCCCGTGACGCACCGTCCATTTGTTGGAAAACCCTTCGTCCGGCTCGAACTCATTCGTTTCCGAGTGGAGCGCATAGTACCCCCGGTCGATCGTGCACCCGAGCGTTTCGTCCTCCGGATCGTCTACCCCGGTAAATAACGGTACCCCCAATTCATCCATTGATTTGCGGTAGAAAGTAAGCTCCCCGTTATCCATTTGGCTGCTGTCGTACACGTAAAACGACTTCGTGCGGTCGCGGTCCTCATGGATATCGAGTCCAAGCTCAAACCGGTGTCCCGTAACAATCCGCATATAGTCACGGACTTCGGTGTCATCCGTATGATCCCTGAATTTTCGGTTCAGATCGTGCCCCTGTGCGTTATTTCTCGTACCGAGCTTACAGGCTGAAGGACTTGCAAACGGGATATACAAAAACGGGGGCAGATCCTGGTACCGTTCACGCATCCAAGACTCGAGAAGATTGGCAGATTCCGTTTCGTCGCCGTGCACGCCGGAAACCACAAATAAACGCGGGGCTACGCCAAACGTATAGTAGTCGATTGTACCTGTGGTATGTTTGTCCATCCGTAGTGCCGCGGGAGAGGGTCGGACTCTCACGCCTTTTAAGGGGCACGGGCTCTTAAGGCCCGCGTGTCTGCCAATTCCACCACCGCGGCGATAGTCTATATTATACCGCAATTATCCCCGGATACGCGATGGAACGGAGCTTTTTACCTTCCGAAACTTCGCGATGAAAAAACCTTCCATGAGCGGCGTCGGGTGTATGCGGGCGGTTTTGCCGATAGACTGGTCGTAATGCCTGCCTCCCCAATGAAGGACGGCAGGGTCGAGCTTCAATGCGGGCAGCACAATCTCATCGAGAATAATATTTCCTTTCTCTTTTGCCAGTATCCAGTCTATAACCTCCTCGTTCTCTTCCGGACTTAATGTGCAGGTCGAATACACGATGATACCTCCCGGTTTTGCGGCACTTATCGCGGACCGGAGCATCCATCGCTGGAGATGGGACAGATCCTGAACCTTTTTCATAGACCAGTCCTGGTAGGATTTCGGATCGGTGTCGTCGAACCTGCCTTCCATACTGCACGGGACATCCGCAAGCACGCGATCAAATTGCTCGGGGTACCGTTGCCAGAGCGACCGGGCATCCATAGAGGTAACCTGCGCTATCGTCACGCCCTGCATGCTGAGGTTTGCCGTCAAACGATATCTCCGCACGTTACTCGTGTCATTGGCGATGATTTCTCCCTGGTTTTGCATGAGCGCTGCCATTTGTGTCGTCTTGCTGCCGGGCGCCGCGGCAATATCCAATACCCGTTGCCACGGCTTCACGTCAAGTATAAGGGGCGGCACCATACTCGAAAGACTCTGGACATACAGGGCACCGTTTTTGTACGCATCAGTCTCGGTTAGTTCCCGAAGCGTTGCGCCGCGCAAAATAAAGGCACCGTCATTCCAGGCAACGGGCTCAACGGAAAATGGGTGGGTGACGGGCTGAGCCTTCAGCGTATTTATCCGGTACGTCGTCGGGCGCGGTCCAAAATGCGCGTCCGGAATATTAAGCTGCGATAATCTCCTCAGGAATTCCTCAGGTAGCATGGTATAATTCTACCATGCCGAAATGGCGGAACTGGTAGACGCGCACGCTTCAGGAGCGTGTGGGGCAACCCTTGGAGGTTCGAGTCCTCTTTTCGGCACAAATCCTGTATAATAAAATCTTCGCGGGTGTGGTGAAACTGGTAGACACGCAGTCTTGAGGAGGCTGTGCCGTAAGGCTTAGAGGTTCAAGTCCTCTCACCCGCACTATTTGAGAACAGCGGAAAAGGCACTTGCCCATTCCCGTACTTTCGGTTCGTTATCGGGGGAGGAATAATAGCGGTCGATTTTGAGTGATGGAACAGTTACAGCAATCCCGATAGCGTTTAGTTTTTCTTCGATGATGTCGACCGCGCCGCAGAAATGCGGATAGGAGGTATCTCCGAGGCCGAACACTGCAATCTTTTTGCCCGTAAGCGAAGCGCTACTTAGGGATTCTACGAATTTTTTGACTTCGGGCAGCGGTTGTCCGTCTTTTCCCTCGTCCTCCCAACTTGGTGAGCCAATGACGAGTGCTGCATACGAGGAGACCGTATCCGAGGTTATTGAATCGGCGGTAAGTTCAGTGACCTCGTGTCCTGCGGATTTGATTGTCGCGGTGATGAGGTCCGCAGCCGCCATTGTGGATCCTGAGAGCGTCGCGTAGACGACCAGTACTTTCATACTGTAATCCATTATACACAATTACGTTGCCGGTCAATGAATGGAGTTTCTGACAATCTGTACGACAAAATCGTCAAGGGTCATGCCATGCGCTTTGATGCTTGCGGTCATGGCATCCCTGGGATCGGGGTCAAAGCCTGCGTTTGCGTTGGCTTCCAGGAAATACCACATGTTCTCTTTCGTAGAAAACCGCAAATCAAACCGTGCGTAATCCCGTAGCCCCAGGGCATAGAATGCGCGGATGGAATCCTTTCGAATCCCCGTATCTATGTTCTTTTGGAGTTCCTTGGGGGGCGCGATGAAATGGCAGCTTTTGTACACAGCCATGTTCTTCGTCCACTTTTCGTCGAAGCCGTAAATATTCCATTTGTTCTTGGACTTGCCCTTAAACGCGATTTCCGCAATCGGGAGAGCATAGGTTTTTGTCGGTGTTTCGAGGACCGTAACCTGAAGCTCCTTTCCTTCGATAAATTCCTCGGCAAGAAGCGCCTGGTTATGATCTTTGCGCATCCTTTTTACGATTCGTACGAACTGCAGGTATGTTGTCGCAATTGATTTGTTGGTAATACCGATGCTGCAATGCTCGAACGCGGGTTTAACGATTATCGGGAATTTCCCCGGGAGCAACTTCCGGCTTATCCGGTCCTTGAGCCGGATGATCGTATACTTCGGGGTGGGAAGCGCATTCTTTTCAAACATTTTTTTGGTTTTCACCTTGTTGTTCGAAATTTGAATCGCCTTAAACGAGGAGCCGGAATAGGGAATGTGAAGCCTTCCTAGAATTTTTGCTATTTCGACTTCCATTTTTTTGCTGTCGACGAGATTAAATACAAAATCCGCTTTGAGATTTTTAAGTTCCGAAAGATCGTCCGGCTGCACTTTGATTATCTGGACTTTGTATCCGCGTTTCGTAAACAGCCGCTGCATATACTTGACGATATCGTCCGTTTGATTGTCGACTAATGCGTGTTCTTCGGAAAAATACGCATCCTTGATGTCGAGCGGGACGTAATGATAGAGGATCGCAATGGTGAATGATTTCTTCCGGCTTTTGCGCCGTACTGTTCTTTTCATTTTTTCGCTATTTTTACATCATCATGTTTGCAACGATTTGTCAAATATAGCACACTGCTGTTACATGGGATAGCCTTTTGGTAAAATAGATTGGCGGACGATTAGCTCAACGGCTAGAGCACTTCGTTTACATCGAAGGGGTTGGGGGTTCGAATCCCTCATCGTCCACACGACATAAGCACTATACCGCTTACCCAATTCTTCGGGCTATAATACACGTATATTCGTTCATCTCGGCATCAATGAAATCCATCCTTCAAAAAATTCTGTTCGCTGCTCTCTTTATCGAATTATGCCTTCAAATATATGCGGCATATACCTATCTGCTGTCGGTACGCACAGCACGTTCGGCAACGAACGTATCACGCTGGTATGAGTCGGATCCTTCATACAATTGGTGGAAATACGAATCACAAGACATCGCACCCACGTATAGCCCGTTTTTGGGTTTCCTGTATTCGGATTATGAAACACCCAATATCCATATTTATGAGTCCGGTGAACGGCTAACACCAAGGCCCGAAAGGATTTCGGAGGAAGCAGGCACATCCCTCTATCTCTTCGGAGGATCTGCTATGGCGGGCTATGCGGTTAAGGATACCGAAACTATTGCTTCGAAAATAAGCGATGTCCTTTTTGCTCGCCGGTACCCGAATGTCGGCATACATAACTACGGCCAATTCGGCTACACAGCGGCACAAGAAGAACAACTCGCGCGGTTGCGCATACATGGCGGACGGAAAACCGCGGTCATTTTCTATCATGGGTGCAACGATATTTTAGCAAGTAAGGACGGGTATCAGGACATATTTTTTGAACGCGAGGCGCGTGATGCTATCGGCAATTACTGGAAATTCACGGAGACCAAGCCCGAAAATACCGGTATCGCAGATCCGGAACTGATTGCGGCTATAGTTGATAAGATTCAGCTCGTACGGATAGCACGGCAATTACTCGGTCTTCCGGTTCGGAACAACAAACGCGCCCTACCGATAAATAATACGGATATCGATACCCTAAGTCTGGATATTGCCAAGCATTACAAGAAAACTGCGGACCGCATTGAATCGCTTTCGAAGGTGCTTGGGTTCCGCTACCTTCTCGTATGGCAACCGGTATTACTTGGAAAGAACATGACACAGGAGGAACGCCGCTCGTCTGACCTAAACGAAATGACGGAGCGCCTGTATACCAGCGTGACAAACCGCATAATCGATTACCATATTCCCAACTTCGCTGACAGGCATGACTTTTTCCGGGATGAGCGGGGTACGGTGTTTTTGGATTTGTGCCACCTGACACCGGATGGCAATGCCCGCATTGCCGACGATTTGATTTCCCAGCTCGAAGGAATCGACGTGCTTGATGCGCAGAATAGATAATCCGGCGTTGTCTATAATTCGTCTTCACAACGAGCGCACATAGCGTGTATAATTGCTAGGTCGTAGTTTTGCCTTTTGCAGAGGTAGCCAAGGTGGTCACGGCGCCTGTCTGAAAAACAGGTTATGCGTGTTCGACTCACGCCCTCTGCACTACATTTGAGGTGGCAGCGGCCAAAAGGTATAATATCTTGCTATTGCAGTCCTTGCAGCGGTAGTTCACCGGTAGAATGTCTCCTTGCCAAGGAGAAGGTAGCGGGTTCAATTCCCGTCCGCTGCTCCAATAAACAGCTGATGCTATAATTAGCATGAGCTGTTTTTTAGATGCGGGATCGTTCAATGGTAGGACATCGCCCTTTGGAGGCGAGTATCTTGGTTCGAATCCAAGCCCCGCAGCTTATACAAAAACGTGCCCGACCGGGCATGTTTTTGTATACCTGGGGTTTCGGAGGAGAGCCAGTTGGTTCGAATAGCGTGAAGCTATTACCGAAACAACGATTTCGGTAATAGGCGGAATGCTTCAGGAGCGAGCACGGCGAGCGAACAATCCAAGCCCCGCATCCCAAATCCTATCCCCGCCCAGTGTATTCCCAATCGAATTCGAGTTCATCTGATATTATATACGTGTGAAAGCATTCTTATTCGGCGGGGCGGAAACCGATATTCCTAACCGGTCGGTAGGGCTATTAGAACAACTCATTAAGTCTGCCCTGATCGAATTACACGCCAAAAGCGTCATCCACATTCCATTTGCCCGACCTTATCCGATCCCGGAAGATAAGGGAGAGTGGGATGAGGGGTGGCTGAAAGACTTATTAAACGATACAAATATCGAAGTGCTGGACGCGAGAAATCCACGAGATATTTATCGTGCCTCGGGATCTGCCATATTTATAAGCGGCGGACCTGAACGGATTAATCTGATCGACACGGTAAACAAAAATCCTCAATTACTGCAGCTGATTCTGAACGCGGAATATCTCATCGGCGAGTCCTCAGGTTCGATGGCGCTTGGGGAATACATGCGTATTTCCAGAACGGATGAAGGCGTGATGAAAGCTTTCGGTGTGATCAGGAATACGATAATCGAACCGCACTACACGGAACGAAACTATAAGAAATTCCTGCCGGGTGACATGAAGAAATCCGGAATGAAAGTCGGAATAGGAATAGACAGTGCCACCGGGATAATCATCGAAGCTCGGCAGTCCCCTGATGCATGGAAAACAATCGGATACGGAAAAACGTACGTTTTCACCAACGAGCCGTGACTAGCCTAACGGGTCCGTTTTCGCTCAGTAATTATTTACCTCTTGTTATTGAATAGAGCTTCGGATAGTACAGGAAAATAGCCGGAGCATCTTCAACCAAACGCCGCTGGAAATCCGCATAGATCGTCTTCCTCTTCTCCTGGTCCAACTCAATCCTTCCGTCTTCAAGCAGCTTGTCTATTTTTACGTTCACGTATCCCGTGATATTCGTCGCGGTTTGCGTTGAATGCCAGAAGGGGTATTGGTCGGGATCCGGTGGAAGATCCTGCGCGCTCAACAGGACCTGGTAATCGGGCGGCACGGACGTTTCGACTTTCACGGTTGTCTTGATGCCCAGGTCCGTCCATTTGGATGCGATATGCTGCGCTATGTCCAAGTAGGATGGAAATGTCGATAACGTAAGTTCCGCGCTGGTTGTCGCGAGGAACGTATTGGCAAGCAGTTTCTTTGCCTCGACCGGGTTGTGTGCGAAATTCCGTACATTCTTGGCGTACGCCCAGGACGTTTTGCTTATAGGGGAACCGGCTCGTTCGAACGGCAGCTCAGGAATGGCATACGCCAATCCCTGCCGGACATTCTTGTCGCTTAACTCGCTTACGCGCATATTAAAATAAAGTGTCACGACACGGTCGTATTTGACGTGTTCGGTAACGGTCATCGAGCCCCAATTACCGACGGCTGAGGTGGAGCTCATTTCGGTCAACTCGTCGATCTCGCCCAACTTATATGCGAGCGCCGCCTGTGATTCGGTCTGGTAAAACGTATATCGTTTCGGCTTGCCCTTCTTGTTTTGCGAGGGATACAGCGTCAACGACCGGATGTTTTCCCCGTTCAACTGAATTTTCCCGATCGTATACGCACCGAATCCGTTAAGCCCCGGAAGAAAAATCGGTTTGGATACGAGCGTCGGAAACGGGCTGTAGGGATACTGGAGATATGCGATGAGTGTGCGGTTTCCGGTCGGTACGAGCGTCACGCCGCGGATGTTGTAGTTAACGTCGGGCGCGACGATATTTTTCCCGTTGTGCCAGAAGACATCGTCCCTCAGGGTAAACACAAATGTTTTTCCGCTGTTGGTCGCTTCCCACTCGCGGGCCAGTGACGGCCTGGGGCTGCCGTCAGGGGCAAGGTCGGTTAGTCCGGAGCTTACCAGGTCCTGGATAGAAAGCGGCAGCGCTGACGGCGAAAATTCACCCACCATACCGATACGGTCAACTGGGCCGGTAAACGTTCTCGATACGATTGGGTACGCTTTCCAGAATCCGAAAGAGAGCGCCAGTCCGACGAAAAACCCCAGGATAAGCGATCGCGTATATTTGCGAGCCAATTCAATAACAACGAGGAATATGATACGGACTGATCGTGGCATCATAGCCGATATGCTACCGTAATGCGACGCTCACGAGCGCAATGATAAGGAATAGCACTGCCGTAACGATCGTCGCAGTGAACACCAGTTTTTCGGCTCCCCGCTTGGTCCGGTAGACTTCGCCGCCACCCAATCCACCGCCCAATCCTCCTTTGCTGCTTTGGAGGAGGATAAACGCGATAAGGGCAACGGCGAGAATGATCTGAAAAACGGTAAGTACAATATTCATTATGAGCTCCTTTCCATAATACTACATAAGGCTTCTGCTAATTTTTGCGAATCATGACGGATAAGGCTTCTGATAAGGGCATCGGATGAGGATTTCTTATAAAGCAGGCTGCTCACAAGCGGTGCCCTGATCACGGTGAAAGCGGATTTCGTAAGGTCATCGGCAACCGGAATCTCATCGTGTCTAGCGTAGATGTCCACGGCCTTTTTGGAAAGCGGGCTCGTGTTGACGAGAACGTAGTCTATAGCCTTGCCCAGCGCCCGTTCCATGACTTCGATGTGGTCCGAGGCGGCGAAGTTGTACGTCTGGCCGTACTTGGTCATAAGGTTTAGGACATACACGATTTTCGCCCTGGTCCCCTGCAATGCTTCCCGGACCCCGTCGACCAGAAGATTCGGCAGTAAACTCGTATATAGATCGCCAGGCCCGATGACAATAAGATCCGCGCTCTTGATCGTCTTCTTCGCCTCCGGATTTGCCGATGCATTGGGTTTAAGATACGTATCGACAATACGGAGCTTGCCGTCATGCGTTGGCTCGTCGATCAGATGTTCCTCGGCAACCGTCGTGCCGTCTTCGTAGGTTGCATACAGGTTGGTTTCGGTAAGCGTTACCGGAATAACGGAACCTTTGATCCGAAGTACCTTGCCGGTCTCCCGGATCGCCCGCTCCTGGGAACCCATGATATCGGTTAACGCCGCCATAAACAGATTTCCGAACGTCATGCCGGCGATCCCCTGCCCCCGCTCGAACCGGTACATGAAGAGTTTCCGCAGGATGCCGACCCCTCCGTTTTCATCGGAAAGCGCCACCAGACATTGGCGGATGTCCGAGGTCGGTAGTAAACCGAACTCGTCACGGATACGTCGATTGGATCCGCCGGAATCGCTCATGGTTACAATTGCTGATAGCTTTAAGGGATACTGCTTTAATCCGCGGAGTGCGACGAACGTTCCCGTTCCGCCACCGATGCATACGACATGTTTGGGTTTTGACTGTCTCATGCTGATTAGATTCACCCCTCGGATATGTCGTGTAGCAGATTGACGAGGAATGACACGCTCAATGATACCAAAATAAACGATACGAATGAAGAGAAGGCTATTTCCGGTATAGAAAACCCTCCCGCCGACCAGCCCGGAAACGTCCAGGCGGTGACCGCAACACCCGGCACAAAAAGCGTCAGCAGGTAAATAACGATAACATGCACAAACCACGACAGGAGGCCGAAGGTCAGGAGATTAATGGGGATAAAAAGAATCTTGAGTATGGGAACAACCAGAACGGTAAGAAACCCGAGCACCAGGCCGGCAATAAGCAACGTCTGCCAGCCGCCGGTAATGGACAGTGCGGGCAGGATTTGAGAAACGAACCAGAGCGCGAACGCGGAAAATAGGAATATGCGGATAAAATATTTCATTCCTTCACGTATGCTACCAATTCCGCTGCCCCATGGTCAAACACGGGAGTCGGATAAAAACTGTTTGCTGCGAAGCTTTCGGTGATACGAAAGCGCGAAACGGTGGGCCTCGTCACGGATCCTTTGGACGACTTTTATTGCCGTGCCATTTAAGGGAAGCCGAAGCGTTTTGAAGCCCTCCGGGCGCGGAATAACCAGCTCTTCCTCGCGCTTGGCAAGCCCAAGATACGGCAGTGTTATTCCGAGCGATTCAAGTACCTCCGTTGCCGCCGAGACCTGCGGCTTGCCGCCGTCGAGTACCAACAAGTCCGGGTATTGCCATTCCGTATGCTTGAGTCTCCTCATAAGCACCTCTCGCATCATGGCAACATCGGAAATCTGAGAAACCGTGCGTATTCGAAATTTACGGTACTGGGAGGGATCTATCCTGCCATCCGTCAGGACGACCATCGACCCCACCGCGTTTCCGCCAAAAAGATTGGACATGTCAAAACACTCAATCCTCGAAAGGGAAGAAAGCGAGGGATAAAACACCTGCAGACGTTGTTTGAGCTCATCCAATTCCCGTTCGTATACGTGCTCAGCGCCCCGTTCGACGAACACTTGCGGGTCGTATTTGTACGAAGAAAGGGCCTGTAAATACTCAAGGCGACGCTTCAGGCGTTGCGCTTCCTCGAATTTCATGGTTCGGGAAAGCGATCGCATTTCCGATTCGTACACTTCCGAAAGCCAAGCCGTTTTCCCCTGAAAAAGCGCGTTGAGACGTAGCATATTCTTCCGGTAGGCACGCGATGCGTTTGCTTTCTCATCACCCGTCATTCCGACGATTTCTGAGGGACACGGACTGCATAACCCGAGGTGCGTGTAGAAACATGGCTTTCCCCGGCGCTGTTTTTCCGTACAATATGGCACGATGCTCCGAAGCTGTTTAAGAATGCTCCGCAGGGCAAACCCGGACTGAAACGGGCCGTACACTGCGTTTTTCCGGTTCCTCTCAAACGGAGGGACTTCCCCCCGCCGGACGAGGAGAAGCCTGGGTAACGGCTCCGAGAGCGTAATAATGACATACAGGGGGCTTTTGTCGTCACGGGATATGACGTTATATTTGGGCAAATTTGTTCTGATGAGCTTTGCTTCGAGCATGAGGGCATCAAACTCGCTCGTCGTGGGGATGAGGTCCAATGTATGGATATCGGAAACAAGCCTTTCCGTCTTCGGGCTCATCCCGTTATCCTTTTGGAAGTACTGATTCACCCGCGCTTTGAGATCCCGTGCTTTTCCGATGTAGATGATGACACCGTCGCGGTTCCGGTAGATGTAGACGCCGGGTTCGTGCGGGAGGTTTCCTAATGTGGCTTTCGTGACTTCCATACCGCTTTTTTCACTTGGAACACGATTATACCAACTAATACGAGCAGGAGCGCACCAAGCCCGAAAACCCAATACAACGGGCGGATCCGGAATGACCGGGTAATCAGGGCGTCGTTTACCTGGGCGGTTATTTTCCCGTCCACGGATCGGAGCGAATGATCGAAGGTGCCGACGATAGGTATCCGTACGACCGCATACGGCAGCAGTTCGGGAACGGTTTCGGCAACACGGATGTTTCCCGGCTCCGACACGGCGGTTACCGCGATCGTGTACGCCGACTCGCCACCCTTGTTTTCAACGATAATCGAACCGCGGGCGGTCGTACCGGCACTTACCTGTTCGGGAAACTCGATGACGCTTACGACCTCGGCGGATTTTTTCGTATTGGGGTCTTTCGAAAATTCAACGCTTATGTCCCGTCCGGTCTTCCCGGGATCCTTATAGTACCCGGCAGGGTAGGGGTAATCGCTGTCCACCCCCTGGACGGCAAACACGATGTGGTTGAAATCAAGCTTGGTGAAATAATCAACTCCCCCCGTCGTGTTTGCCCACGTCGGATCGACCGGCACCCATACTTTGAGCTCGCGGTCATAGTACTCCGGCCACGCATGGAGAACGTCGGAAACAAGCGAAAGGGGCCGGAGTTTCGGGTTATTCGTATACGCGTATCCGACAACCCTCCGCGCCGGGATACCCGCGGCGCGGGCTATCGCGATAAACAGGTCAGTAAACTCCATACATACGGCTTCCGTGGGTTTGCTGTTGGCTGCGGCTGCACCCATCCGGGTCGCCTGCGCATTGACCTTCTCATATGCGTACGAAAGGTGGGTTGAAACATACTGATAGATATCGCGCGGAGTCGTATACGATGCCGCAAGCTTTACAATTTCCGGGCTCGTCGTTTCCCAGTATTTCTGTTCACGAAGATATTCGTCTTCCCGTATGGGCGGCGTTTGGAACGTTTTTCGCGGACTTAAGTAGGTTGCGACGACCGTCTCTGCCTGCACGGAGAGCGACTGCCTCGGAGCTAGCGAATATTTGGCAAGCCAGTTTCCGTCGTCATCCTTGACGACCGTCGCGGGCTTTGGCGTGAGCGACTTGAGGACCACTTCCTGATACGCCGTATCCGGTGGTAGCGCGATTTCCTGGACATCGGGGGCGTTCGTTTCGTTCGTCAGGACATATGAAAGGTTCACGTCGAATTTCTGGTTTTGCCCGTAGGCGCCGGCAATGCCGCCCTTAATCATCTGGTCTTTCGTCCAGGTATTTACCTTGCTTGCAATCGGGCTTAAGTAGGCGGCCGGTCCGAAAGAAGGCGGAACGGAAAGCGTCACATCATAGGCCCCGATATCGGGATCGTTGATTACCCCGGGGACGTAAATTTCCCAGATGCTTCCGGCACGGCTGGCTATACCGCTGTGTTCGTACCGCAACGAGAATTTGAGCGTTTTTCCCAATCCGATCGACTTCACGTTGAATTTGAGGGTGATATGCGTCTTGCTGTCCTTGACGGATATGGCAGGCGTGATGACGCCACCGTCGTCATAGGCAATTACGTTACTTATTTTGTCGCTATCAAGAAGCAGGGAGTACTCCTGGGGATAAAAATCAGGCTCCCGGTTGGTAAGCGTTATATGCTGCGTGACGATCGTTTTGCCGGCGGGAGACACCGCGTACTGCACATCGTAGTCAGCCTGGAATTCCCCGGCTGCCTCGGCCGCAGAAAACGGGATGAAACCAAAAAGAAGCATCAGCGCGACAAAAGCAAGCCGGATGAGAAAGTTACGCATCTTCCTTCATTGTATGGGAGTACCTCGGGCGACTGCAAGGAAACTAGTGCTCTAGCCGCGACAGATATTTGCCCGTATGGGATCCTGAATGTTTCGCGATGTCCGTGGGCGTTCCTTCGGCGATAACCTGTCCGCCGCCCTCGCCTCCTTCCGGCCCCAGATCTATTAACCAATCCGCGCTTTTTAAGACGTCCAGATTATGCTCGATGACGACGACCGTGTTGCCGACGGAAACGAGCCGGTGAAGGACCGTAAGGAGTTTCTCCAAGTCCGCAAAGTGCAGACCGGTGGTCGGCTCGTCGAGGATATAGATTGTCTTGCCGGTGCTTCTTCTTGATAACTCGCTTGCGAGCTTGACCCTTTGGGCCTCCCCGCCGGAGAGTGTCGTCGCCGGCTGCCCCAACTGCATGTAGGACAACCCCACATCCGCAATTGTCCGCAATTTGTTAAGCACCGCCGGATGGGCGTGGAAGAATTCCATTGCTTCATCGATACTCATCCCGAGGACGTCCGCAATCGATTTACCGCGGTACGTCACTTCCAGCGTTTCCGCGTTGTAGCGTTTGCCGTGGCATACCTCGCAGGTGACATAGACGTCCGCCATGAATTGCATTTCGATCTTCCGCTGCCCCTCACCCTCGCATGCTTCGCACCGTCCACCCTTGACGTTGAAGGAAAACCTGCCGCTTTGGTATCCCCTCAGCCTCGATTCCGAAAGCCCCGAGAATATATCCCGGATGAATCCAAACAATCCCGTATATGTCGCCGGATTGCTCCGCGGAGTCCTGCCGATGGGCGATTGGTCGATCAATATGACTTTATCAATGGCTTCTGCACCCGTAAGCCCCGTATGAGCGCCCGGGCGCTCCTTGGAGAACGGGTTAAAGTGCTTAAGAAGGGTCGGATACAGTGTCTCAACGACGAGCGAAGATTTCCCGCTCCCGGAAACACCGGTCACGGCAACGAATTTGCCCAACGGAATTTTCAGGTCAACGGACTTAAGGTTGTTGTGGGTAACTCCCGTAAGCGTGAGCGTCCCGGCTCCGGTTACGGACGGCAGGCTTTTGGTAACCCGTATGTGTTTCCGGCCCGAAAGGTACGCTCCCGTAACGGACGACTTTGACTTCCGGATCTCCTCGAGACTTCCGCGCGCGATGATCATGCCGCCGTTTTTCCCGGCCCCGGGCCCGAAATCGACAATGTAATCCCCCGACTCGATCATTTCGCGGTCATGTTCCACTACCACGACGGAATTTCCGAGATCCCGTAAGCGCTCGAGCGTTTCGATAAGCCGGTGGTTATCCCGCGGATGAAGGCCGATTGAGGGTTCATCCAACACATATAAGACGCCGGTCAACCCCGAGCCGATCTGGGAAGCGAGCCTAATCCGTTGGGCCTCTCCGCCGGCAAGCGTTGTGGCGCCGCGGGAGAGCGTAAGGTACTCAAGGCCGACCGAAAGCAGAAATCCCAGGCGTGCCGAAACTTCCTTGATAATCGGGGTAGCGATTTTGTTCTCCGTCTGGCTTAATTTCGGTGAAAGCGAGTTCACCCACGCATGCGCATCGGTGATCGATAAGTCAGTCAGATCGGCAATGGAACGCTTGTCGATCGTTATCGTAAGCGATTCCTTCTTCAGGCGTTTACCCTGACACGTGCCGCATAATTCCTGGCGCATATACTTTTCGATTTCCGTGCGCATGAAGTCCGATTCCGTCTCCGTGTGGCGGCGCTTAAGCTGGGGGATGAATCCCTCGAACGTTTCCGAAATCGTCGTTTCTTCGCCAAAGCGGTTCGTCCCCTTCACTCTAAAAATCTCCTCGCCGGCTCCATACAAAAGGATTTCTTTTTGTTTTGCCGTGAGCCGTTTGAGCGGCGCGCGCGGATCGATACCGTACTTTTCGGAAACGGTCATGACAACCCGTGCATACCACGTATCATGGAAGAACGTCTTGGCAAAGGGCAGGACGCCGCCTTCGGTGATGGAAAGCTCCGGATTAAGGACAAGAGACGGATCGACGGTAAGGATGGACCCCAATCCCAGACACGACGGGCATGCCCCGTGCGGCGAGTTGAAGGAAAACGACCGTGGTTCTATTTCCGGCAGCGAGATGTTACAGACGGGACAGCTGAACTTCTCCGAAAAGATATGATCTTTCACATCCTTCGGCTTGTCCGGCATGTCAAACGACTTGTCATGGATTTCCGATACCGTGACCAATCCGTCGGCAAGCGAAAGGCTCTGTTCGACCGCATCATTGAGGCGAGACCGCAACGTACTTACGAATGCTTCCTTCAGCGACGGCTTGTCGATACTGATGCGGTCTATGATGACGTCGACCGTGTGCTTATTGGTTTTGATAAGTGCAATGTCGGTATCCAGGTCCAGAAACCTGCCGTCGACTCTCACTTGCCGGTAGCCCTTAGCCTTCAGGTTGTCAAAAAGTCCGGTAAATTCACCCTTGTGGTCCCGCACGACGGGACTGGTGATAAGCACGCGGAAGGTCCGCTTGGTGCTGCCTAATCCTTCGTCCGCCATTTTCAGAATAGCACCCACGATTTGGTCTCCGGACATTTTGGAAATTTCCCTTCCGCAGTTGGGGCAGTGCGGGTGTCCCACCCGGGCATAGAGGAGCCGCAGGTAATCATATATTTCCGTAACGGTCCCTACGGTCGAGCGCGGATTGTGGGAGGTCGATTTCTGGTCTATAGAAATTGCCGGAGACAAGCCCTCGATCGTGTCTACGTCGGGCTTGTCCATGACGCCCAAGAATTGCCGCGCGTAGGAGGAAAGCGACTCGACATACCGCCGCTGCCCCTCCGCGTAGATCGTATCGAATGCGAGGCTTGATTTGCCGGAGCCGGAAAGCCCGGTGAAAATCACGAGCTTGTCTTTCGGGATTTCCAGGCTGACGTTCTTGAGATTATGTTGGCGTGCGCCCTTGATGACGATATTTTCCATAAGCAAAATAACCACCGATGGTGCCGTGGCACCGTTATTATATACGATTTGGGACAAAACCTACGGTTTTTTCCCGAGCGATCTTTCCCTTCAGTTGAGTCGCGACGGCGGAGATCCCTCCGCCGAATACATCGCGAAAATTCTTAATTTCCGTCCTGAAGTTTCTGGATCAAATCCCTAAACTTTGCGGCGGCCTCGAAATCCAGGTCCCGGGACGCCTGCCGCATGAGTTTGGTGAGTGTTGCGATCTTTTTCTTCTTGTCCATCGGCGTCAATGATTCCCACTCTCCTTCGCTTAGCTGCGCACGTTCTTCCCGGATTTCTTCGTCCGTCTTCTCTACCAGACGCTGCCGGATGGGCTTATTGATGGACTGCGGCCTAATCCCGTGCGTCGCGTTGTATGCCAACTGAACCGTGCGCCGACGCTCAACCTCCTCCATCGCCGCTTTCATCGAGCGAGTCATAGTGTCGGCGTAGAGGATAACATTGCCGTTGACGTGCCGTGCCGCGCGGCCCATGGTTTGGATGAGCGAGGTGCGTGACCGCAAGAACCCCTCCTTGTCCGCGTCAAGTACGGCAACCAGGGATACTTCGGGAAGGTCCAGGCCTTCGCGCAAGAGATTGATGCCCACAAGCACGTCATATTTTCCGCCCCGAAGGTCTGCCAGGATGTCGCTTCTTTCGAGCGTCTCAACATCCGAATGGAGGTAGGTAACCTTGATCCCCCGGTCCTCGATGAATTTTGCAAGATCTTCAGCCATCCGTTTCGTGAGGGTTGTAACGAGTACCCGCTCTTTTTTGGCAACCCGTGCCTCTATCTCTCTGAGGAGGTCTGCTATCTGCCCCGATGACATACGCACTTCTATCGTCGGGTCGACAAGTCCGGTCGGCCGAATGAGCTGCTCCACGGTTTCCCCGTTTGCCTGGGACAGTTCCCAATCATCCGGGGTTGCGGACACATAGATTGTCTGCGGCTGCCGGCGCTCAAACTCCGTAAATTGCAAAGGCCGGTTATCTATGCTCGCCGGAAGCCTGAATCCGTAGTCGATAAGGGTCTGCTTCCTGCTCCTATCCCCCTGGTACATCCCGCGGATCTGTGGAACCGTCATATGCGATTCGTCGATCATAAGCAGCCAGTCGCTTCCTACTGCTTCCTTAAAATAATCCAGGAGGGAATACGGGGCGTCGCCGGGTTTCCTTCCGTCGAAATACCGGCTGTAATTTTCGATCCCGTTGACGAATCCCACTTCCTGGATCATCTCCAGGTCATAGGTCACGCGCTCGCCGATCCGTTGCGCTTCTATATGCTTTCCGTGGTCTTTGAAAAACTTGACGCGTTCGGCCAAATCCTTTTCGATTTGCGCAAACACTTTCTTATAGGTACGGGGGTCGGTCATGTAGTGCTTAGCAGGATAAATGACCGTTGCGGGCACATCTGAAAGCTTCTTCCCGGTTAAGGGGTCGCGCCGGTCGATTGACAGGATTTTATCTTCGGACATCGTGATCCTTAGCACCGTATCTTCATAGGCAGGATACAGGTCTATCGCCTCTCCGCGCACACGGAATGCGCCGCGATGGAATCCGTAGTCGTTCCGCTCATACTGAAGGTCTATAAGCCGTGTCATGATGCTCTCCCGTGAGACTTTCACGCCTTCAGCAAGTTCCAATACGAACTGTCCGTATTCCTTTGGGCTGCCGATGTTGTAGATACACGAAACTGACGCAACCACGATCGTGTCCCGGCGCGTGAGGAGGTTGGCAGTTGCCGCAAGCCTGAGTTTGTCGATTTCATCGTTGATTTCCGTTTCTTTCTCTATATAGGTATCGGTCTGGGGAATATACGCTTCGGGCTGATAATAATCGTAATAGGAAACAAAGTGCGACACGGCGTTTTCCGGGAAGAAATCCCTAAATTCCTGGTAGAGCTGGGCAGCCAGTGTCTTATTGTGCGAAATGATGAGTGTCGGCCGCTGCAGTTTCTCTATGACGCTGGCCATCGTAAACGTCTTACCGCTACCCGTGACCCCCACCAAAACCTGCTCTTTTTTGTGTTGTTCTATGCCGCGGATGAGTCCGGCTATAGCCCCCGGCTGGTCACCGGTTGCTGTAAAGTCGGATACGAGTTTGAAATTCATAGAGTTTCGGTTGCTTTTCAATATTGTGAGAGATAATACCGGTTTGTTCTATTGACAGTTCGGGTTTTTTTTGGAATACTACAAATCATACTAACATAGTTTCGGTTACTGTAAATAGACCAAAATGCCAGCAATTCTTTATCCACGCGAACGCCAGCTCCTTGATTTTATCAACCAATTCATAGGGCGGTTTGGCTATGCCCCGACGCTCAAGGAAATCGGCGAAGCCTTAAACATCCACTCGCCGGCAACCGTCCACGAACATGTCGACCGGCTGCGGCAAAAAGGATTCATCAGAAAGCTCGACGGCACCTCGCGGGGACTGGAGATCATCAAGGAAAACTACCGACCCGTGGGGATGGCTGCCACACAGGAACTGCCCGTACTGGGCTTCATCGCCGCTGGCGCCCCGCTCGAGCCGTATACGGACCCTAATTTCTACATTTCCGTGGCTCCCAGCATGATCGCCTCTAACCAACCGCACTACGTCCTTCAGGTAAAAGGTCAGTCTATGATCGAAGACGGCATTTTCGACGGGGATTACGTCGTCATCCAACACCAGCAGGACGCCAAAAACGGAGATATCGTCGTCGCACTCCTCCCAAACGGCCTTGCTACCCTCAAACGCATCTATTTTGAGAAAGACAAAATCAAACTGATGCCGTCAAACTCGACCATGTCCCCCATATTCACGACGCACGTCAAAATCCAAGGCAAATGCGTGGGGTTGATTCGGAAGTTCGTCTGATCTTACTCGTTCACCACTTTTTCCAACTTCTTTGTCGTTACACCCGGCACGTTGGGGTGGCGCTTGTTCTGAATAAACTCGTAGGCGATGGGGATAAGCGATAACCCGATAATCGCAAACACCGCGTAGTGGAAATTCTCCTTGATGAACGGCATATTGCCGAAAAAATACCCGAGCAGAGTAAATAAGCTGACCCAGGCAACCCCCCCAACTACATTGTAGGTAATGAATGTCGAGTAGTGCATGCTCCCGACCCCGGCGACAAACGGTGCGAACGTGCGGACGATAGGAACAAAACGGGCCAGGATAATCGTTTTCGCGCCGTGCTTTTTGAAGAACTGTTCGGTCTTGTCGATATGCTCCTGGTTAATGAATTTGATTTTCGGGTGGTCGACGATTTTCCGCCCGAAAAAGTGTCCGATCCAGTAATTGGCCGTGTCCCCGAGAACGGCGGCCACTATGAGGAGCAGCACAATCCCCCAAACATTGAGCGATCCCAACGCGGCGATCGCGCCGGCGGCAAAAAGGAGCGAATCGCCGGGAAGGAACGGCGTCACGACAAATCCGGTTTCTGCAAACACGATAAGGAAAAGGATTGCGTACGTCAGCGTACCGTACTGGGAGACGATATCGGTCAGATATTCATCCAGATGCAAAAGAACACCGAGGAAACTTTGGAGAATTTCCATAAGAATCATATAATACCATAGGCATGGGCACGCTTTACATAGTCGCAACCCCGATCGGCAACCTTGAGGACATATCGCTCCGCGCGCTACGCATTCTCTTCTCGTCGGATATCATCGCCTGCGAGGATACCAGGCGGACCGGCATCCTCCTTTCCGAACTTCGGAAACGCTACGGCGGATTGCTGGATATTGATACTGCTCCGCAACTGATCCGCTGTGATGAACATAGCGAACAAAGTACCACGCCTGAACTCGTTTCAAAACTCCTTGAGGGAAGATCCGTGTCGCTCGTTTCGGATGCCGGGACGCCCCTCATATCGGATCCCGGATTCATCCTCCTTAGGGACGCAAAAAAGCACGGGGTACCGGTGATTTCGGTCCCCGGACCGACTGCCGTGATGACGGCGCTTGCCGGAAGCGGCTTGCCTGCGGATCATGTATTGTTCCTGGGATTTCCGCCCGAAAAGGCAGGCCACCGCGTCCGCCAGCTCGAGTCTATCCGCCAAATTTCAGAGGACAAATCCCTTTTCTCCGTTGCGGCCTGGTACATTGCGCCGCACAAACTCCAGAGCATGCTCACGGATATCGAGCGGACGCTGCCAAACAGCACCGTAACACTTGCCCGGGAACTTACTAAAATCCACGAATCCTACGAGTCGGGTACCGCATCGGAACTTTTGGTCAACCATCCGGAACCTAAAGGAGAATATGTCGTCCTCCTGTCTCTAAAATAACATGGGGCTAGAACAAAGCGGCAAACGGCGTAAGTTGGAACACGAACCATATTTCTGGTTCGAGAAGGTCGATCTTGGCAAACGCGGCGGGGACCTTGGTCTGTATGACCACCATCACCGGGAAATCGCGCGCACCATTATTAAATTTGAGCAAATCAGGGACGTGGGCGACCGGATGGAGCTCGTGCCGAAGCTACGGACGCACCTAGCAGGTCTTCAGGTCATTCTGCAGACATATGATATCGATCCGACTTCCGACCTTGCACGGACACTCGAACAGGTAAATGAATGGCTACCAGGCCATGAAATAACAATTCGGATGGCTTCCGGTAGCAGGCGTAGGGAACGGAGCGGCAGACGCGGACGAAACGTACGGGCGGGAAACCCCCGGAGATAACCCTAATATTCCTCAAGTGTGGAGGTGTCGCCGATGGGAAGCCCCAATTCCTTTGCTTTGAGAATCCTCCGCATGATCTTGCCGGACCGGGTTTTGGGCAATTTGTCCATAAACTCGATCTCCCTTGGATATGCGTGCCCGGCAAGGTGCTTTTTGACGTACTGGGATAATTCATCCTTGAGCTTTTCCTTCTGTGCATCCGTCTTTGCCGCCTCGAGCGCTGATTTTTCCAACACCACGAAGGCCTTGATGATCTCCCCGCGCATCGCATCCGGCTTGCCGATGACACCGGCTTCAACGACCGCCGGGTGGGCAACCAGCGCGGATTCCACCTCAAAGGGGCCCACGCGCTCCCCTGACGTCTTGATGACGTCATCGGCACGGCCGATAAACCAGAAATACCCGTCCTTGTCGACCAAACCGCGGTCACCGCTTATGTACCACCCGCCAGAGAAATAGCTTTTGTATTTAGCGGGCCGCCGCCATATGGTATGCATCATGCTCGGCCATTTCGGCTTTATGGCGATGTTGCCTTCCGTATTGGGACCCAACACCTTGCCATCGTCGTCGACGATCGCGGCGGTGAGCCCCGGTATGGGTTTACCCATGGATCCAATCTTTATGTCCATCGAGGGGTAATTTGCAATACAGATGGCACCCGTCTCCGTCTGCCACCACGTATCATGGAACGGCATCCCGAATGCCGTAACCCCCCACTTGACCGCTTCCGGATTGAGAGGCTCCCCGACGGAGCACAGGTGCCGTAGATGCGACAGGTTATGCTTCCGCACTTCCGCAACCCCGCTGGCCATCAGCATGCGGATCGCCGTCGGAGCGGTATACCAGATGGTGATATTGTATTTATCCAGCAGCGCATACCAGCGCGCCGGATCAAATCGGCCGGCATAGACGAGCGCTGCTACCCCGTTACTCCAGCTTCCCAGGATCTCGTAGGCAATACCCGTAACCCAGCCCGGGTCCGCCGTGCACCAGTACGTATCGTCATCGCGCATGTCCAAGACCCAGTGCGCCGTCATGTGTTCCTGAAGGATCGCCCGGTGTGAATGCACCACTCCTTTGGGCTTTCCCGTGGTTCCCGACGTGTACAGCATGAACGCATAATCGTCAGGGTCAGTGTGAACTACCCGCAGGTCTTCCGAGGCCGCTGCCACACTTTTTTGGAACGGTTCCTCGTCGACGACGATGATGTGCTTAAGATTCGGAAGCTTCCTCCGGATTTTATCAACCCTGGGCTTAAGCTCCGTGGTCGTTAAGAGTACCGAGGCCGCCGAATTCTCCAGGCGGTCATAGAGCGCCTTCTCCTGGAACGCAGAAAAGAGCGTGCCAGCGATCGCGCCGATTTTGAGGATCCCCAGGAAGGAAAAGTACAGTTCGGGGATCCTCGGCAGGAACAAAAATACCCGGTCGCCCCGCTCCACCCCGAAATCCTTGAGGATGTTACCGACCTTGTTTGAGAGGAAATAGATCTCCTCGAAGGTATATTTCTTTTCCGTTCCCGCCTCGTCTTCCCAATAGAGGGCGACCTTGTTCTTGCGCCACGTCCCTACATGCCGGTCTATGGCGTTGTAGGCGGCGTTCAACCCGCCGTCCACCCAGTCGACGTACTTACGCGCATCTTTCCAGGTAAACGTCGCTGCAGACCCACCGTAATCGGCAAGATTCGGCGGGACGTCGTCTTTCTTCGGCTGCTTTTTATGGATTTCCTCGTTCATTTGGTATCCCGGCGGCGGAACTTTTCGTCCAGACGCTTCAGATTTTCCATGACACCCGTGTATTCCATTTCGTCCTGCGGTCCCATGGCCGGATTGAAGAATCCCTGCTCACGGATGGCGAGCGTCTTCTGTGCGGCCTTTTCCCTAATAAGGTCCCAGAACGGCTGGTCGAAGAGGTCTACCGCCTCGGTAAGCTTCCCTTCGTGGACGCAGTACCCGGCAGCGGACATGACCGTCGGTCCGTCAAAGAACGATATGATGGAATTCTGCTTGACCGGCATCACGGCGACGTGATGGCTACCCCGGTTGTCGCCAAGCGTGAATTGGGCTGTTGCCCACGGGGACAGGATTTCCCCGGTTGAGGGGAATTGCTTCTGACTCCGCACGATACACACGGGATCGTCTTTGCCGACGTACTTGCCCGCGATGTTGTGGAGACGACTCGTACTGGCGACCGCGGCGGTAAGCCCAGTCGCATTTTCCACAACCGACTCGACAATATACCGGTTGGGGTCGCGGAGTAAGCAGGCGATGTCATAGTAATCCTGTGGTGCCCTAAGCGTGATCACCTTGTCATGCTCCGTATGGTTGACATCCATGATCGTGTAGGTAAACCCTGCCTGCATGTCGGGAGCAAGCAACAGCCCCGCATTGTGGTACGGGTCCGCAAACGCGGAAAACAGGGGATGGTTAAATACCCCCGGCCCGCATTTATCGCCGGCAAAAACGATAAACGGCTCGGCCGCCCGCTCTTCTATTTCCATCTCGGCACTTCCCGGACCCATGCCGCGGACGTTGCCGGAAAACGCATCCTTGAGTAAATCCTGCCCGGCACCATAGAGCCCCTGGCTTTTGGCGATCTTGGTTGTCTCGACGAACGTGTCCCATGCGAACTTATGGACATCGCTGTTATCAGTGCCTCTGGTGTGAGTCATAAGAAGCGCGATGTCGTCTCCCGTAAACGTAACGTGTGCGTCAAGGAGGAGTCCGCTCTTGACGGCTTCGGTAACTCGCTCTTTCGCTTTCTCGACCATGGCATTGCTTGGCTTATTGTGCCCGCCAACCGAACCCGTATCCGCTTTGATAACCGAAATGGTTGTTTTCATAACGCTACGTACCCGGAGTAAAGTCCGCTGGTGCGGTTTGCCGGGTCTCCTTTCATAATCCTACGTCCGCTAATAAGTTTTTACCGCTCATGAGATCGGGCTTGGAAAGCCCCATAAGCGCGAGAATAGTCGGTGCGATGTCGGCAAGCTTTCCGTGAGGTAATTGCATCGGGTAACGTTCGAGCCGTTTGTCGACCATAATGAATGGAACCGTAAATTTCGAGTGCTCGGTGTCTACTTCCCCGTTGGCATCGAGCATTTCTTCCACGTTACCATGATCTGCAGTTATGGCGCAAGCACCCCCCAGGGAAAGCGCCAGCTGGGTTATCTTCCCGACACACTCGTCAACCACCTGGCAGGCCGTAATGGCGGCCGGAATGTTGCCCGTATGGCCGACCATGTCCGCATTGGCGAAGTTGATGACGATAAATGAATACACGTTCGACGTCATCCGATCCAATACCCTTGAGGTCATTTCCCGCGCGGACATCGAAGGCGCGAGATCATACGTCGCTACTTTCGGGGACGGTATGATCAGCCGGTCTTCCTGCGGGAACGGCTCCTCGCGCATGCCGTTGAAATAGTATCCGATAAACCGCTCTTTCTCCGTTTCGGCAACCCGAAGCTGTCGCACGCCGGCCCGGGAAAGCACCAGGCCCATGGGCGAGTCGACCTGTTGCAAGGGGTACGCAACGACGCAGGGCAGGTTCCGTTCGTATTCGGTCATGGTCACGAAAAACAGCTCCGGGATGATGACATTCCGCGTAAACGGCTTATGGCGCGTATCCTCTTCCACCACGTGCTTGTGATGGTATTTAACGGCGTACGGATCGAATTCCTCTTTCGTCGTGTGAGTTTCGAAATCCGGCAGCACGAATGCGCGGGTCAGCTGGCGCGGCCTATCAATCCGGTAGTTATAAAAAATCACCGCGTCATGGTTGCCGATGCGGGGCGCGGGAATGCCATCCTTGCCGCAAATGATGACCGGTTCGACAAATTCGTCCGTAATACCTTTGGCGTAACTTGCTTCGATTGCCTCTGCTGCGGACTTTGCTTTGTTGGGGATATCCTCCGTGAGTGCCTGATAGGCACGCGCCGTCCGGTCCCACCTGCGGTCGCGGTCCATGGCGTAATACCGGCCCATGATAGTTGCAACCGATCCTATTCCGGATCCCCGGATCTTCTCCTCCACCTCGTGGATGAACCGAAGTCCTGCTTTCGGGGGTGAGTCTCTGCCGTCGGTAAACAGGTGGAAATACAGGGGACAGGCACACTGATTCCGCTTCATAAGTTCGAGGAGTGCATATAAATGGTCGCGCCTTGCATGCACCCCCGAATCCGACAGCAATCCCATGATATGCACCCGTGACTGATGCGCGCTGGCATAGGAAATAGCGCCCGTGAACGCGTCATTGCTGTAGAAACTTCCGTTAGAAATGGCGATATTTATGCGGGGAAGATCCTGATACACGATTCTGCCCGCCCCGATATTGATGTGCCCCGTTTCCGTATTGCCGTCTTCCCCGGCGGGCAGTCCGACGGCTTCCTGCGACGCATCCAGCTTCGTGTGGGGGTAACTATTCCATAACGTGGGGATGTGGGTAAGTTTCGCCTGGGAGATGGCGTTCCCCGGGCCCGGAGGCGCCAAGCCCCATCCGTCCATGATCATCAGCACCACAGGTTTCGGCATCATTTTGTTTAGCGGATCGTCTCCGATAATTCTCCTTCTATCTGCAGCAGCCTGTTGTATTTGGCGACCCGCTCACCGCGCGCCGGTGCGCCGAATTTCACATAGTCGGACTGGACGCCCACAGCCAAATCCGCAATGAAGCTGTCGTTTGTCTCGCCGCTCCGGTGGGAAACGATCGTCTTAATGTCATGCTCTTTGGCTATCGCGATGACGGAGAGGAATTCCGAAAGCGATCCTATTTGGTTGGGTTTGGCAAGAATTGCCGAACATGCGTGCTCCGTTATTGCGCGCTTGAGCCGGTCCGGATTCGTTGCCAATATATCGTCTCCTACGATATGTACCTCATTGCCAAGTTCTTGGGTTAACTCACGCCAGTATTGCCAGTCGTCTTCGCCTAGGGCATCTTCCAGAAGCAGCAGGCGGTACTGCTTGTGTAAATCCTTGAGGTACTTGATGAAATCCTTTGGAGAAAGCGTACTCGGCTTATCCTTAATCTGAAACCCGCCGTTGTCCTTCCGGAATGAATTCGCCGCCAAGTCGAGCCCGAAGAATATGTCGACCCCGAACCGGTACGGCGTTGCCCGTATGGCTTCCGACAACACTTCCATTGCATCAAGGTTCGTATACAGGTCCGGCGCGAAGCCGCCCTCGTAGCCCACGGAATATACGGCATTTCTGTATTTCAAAATATTCTTGACGGACTTGTAGACGGCGACCCCCATTTCAAGCGCCTCTGAGTACGGCTTGATCGTCGAGGGGACGATGTGGAATTCCTGGAAGTCCAGGTTTCCGGCGCCGTGCTTTCCCCCGTTTATGATATTGAATGTCGGCGTCGGGATCTTCGTTATCTCCGTCTTCACGAACGGATTAAACAGCTCGTTGATATACCGGTAGAGGGGCATCCTTCTCGCGTTGGCAACCGCCGCCGCCACGGCAAGCGAGACGGAAAGGATGCTATTTGCGCCCAGGACGTGCTTGTCGCGGGTACCGTCGAGATCTATAAGCACCTTGTCGACGACTCCCTGGCTTGAAGCATCCAGCCCCCGGATTTTTGTGGCTATTGCCGTGTTGACGTTAGCGACAGCCTTCAAAACCCCCATGCCGCCGTAGCGTTTCTCGTCGTGGTCCCTAAGTTCGACCGCTTCATACTTGCCCAGGGAAGTGCCTGCCGGAACGGACGCGATCCCGCGGTACCCGCTCTCAAGGATCACCATGGTTTCGATGGTCGGATCCCCCCGGGAATCGAGGATTTCCCGTGCGACGACGCTGTAAATCTTTGTGTTGGCAGCTTGCATAGGCAGTATTCCCTACTTCCGCGAAACCAAACGGTGTTCGGCGGCAGCAACGGTCTCCCGGACGTTTGCGACCGCATCGGGATTGACCGAAACGCTGGTTATCCCCCAGGAAACGAGTTTTTCGACAAGCTCGGGATAGTCGGACGGCGCTTGGCCGCACATGGAGGTCGTAACCCCCCGCTTGGCGCACGTCTTGATGACCCGCTCGAATGCCCACATTACCGAAGGGTCAAGTTCGGAAAAATCATGCGCTACCTCACTATTATCCCTATCCGTGCCCATCGTCAGCATAGTCAAATCATTGGAGCCGATGGATACGCCGTCGATGCCCGCATCCAGGAAATCTTCTATACGGATCACATTCGTTGGAATTTCGCACATCAGCCACAATTTAAACGTACTCGAACGGGACAATCCGCTTGCGGCGATCATTTTCTTCACCTCGGAAAACTCCTCAGGAGTACGCACGAAAGGAATCATGATCCATAGGTTTTTGTGCCCCAACTTGTTCCGCACTTCCTTGATTGCTTCAAGCTCAAGCTCAAAGACTTCCGGATTTGCTATGTACCGTGCTGCACCCCTAAATCCCAGCATCGGGTTGGGCTCTTCGGGCTCATAACGGTCCCCGCCCTTCAAATTCCGGTATTCGTTCGTCTTGAAGTCCGTCGTGCGGTACACGACCGGCCTGGGCGAAAAACTCTCGGCGATCATGGCAATCTGCGAGGCCACCGTTTTGATGAACATCTCCTGCTTGCCGTCGGCAATAATCTTTTTGGGATGTATTCCGACACTGGCCATGATGAACTCCGCCCGGAGGAGTCCGACCCCGTCGGCACCGAGTTTGGAAACTTCCTTCGCCCTATCCGCCTGGGCAAGATTCATGTAGACTTTCGTCGCCGTTTTCGTGTGACTCGCCTTTATGGCGGACGCGGAAAGGAGTGACGGGCCGGTTGACTTCACCGCCCCCTTATAGATTTCTCCCGTCGAGCCGTTGACGGTCACCACCAGGTTGTCCTTGAGTGCACTCATCGCGCCTGCCGCTCCGACGACCGCAGGGATGCCAAGCTCACGGGATACGATTGCCGCGTGAGATGTCCGCCCGCCGCGTTCCGTCACGATGGCAACCGCTTTCTTCATACCGGGGACAAAATCGGGATTGGTCATCTGGGCAACCAGAACGTCCCCCTGATGCACTTTCGGAAGATCCTTCGGGCTCTTGAGGATACGTACGGGTCCGCTTGCCATACCGGGGCTTGCGGCATCACCCGTAAGGATCACCTCTTTCTTTCCCGATGCCTGGGCTACCGCAACATCCTTCTTGCCCGTGGTCGTGACCGGGCGGGTTTGGACGATATACACCTTCCCGTCCTCAATGGCCCACTCGACGTCCTGCGGGAAGAAATAATGCTTTTCGAGTTTCTGACCCCACATCGCCACGTCCCGGATCTGTTCGTCGGTGAGCTTCTGGATTGATCCCAATTTCTTGGGGAGTGGCTCAATCGGCGTTTTTGCCCCCACCCGGCGCATAATTTTTTCCTGAGTATTCACTTCCTTCTCGAGGATCGCAAATGACTTCTTTTCGACCACATAGTGGTCCGGCGTCACCGCGCCCTGTACGATCATTTCCCCCAAGCCATGGATTGCGTCGACGACGATTTTCGTTTTATCGTTGGTTACGGGGTCGATGGAAAACATCACGCCCGAATAGTCCGACTGCACCATTTTTTGGACGGGGACGGCAATGCCGACCTTGAAATGGTCGAACTTGTTGGTCGCGCGGTAGAAGACGGCACGGGCGGTAAACAAGGATGCCCAAGCCTCCTTCACTTTCTCCAAAAGGGTTGCCTCACCTTTGACGTTCAAAAACGTCGCCTGCTGGCCGGCAAACGATGCATTGGGGAGGTCTTCGGCGGTTGCGGACGATCTTACGGCAACCAGCGGATGGTCGAGCGAACTTTTCCCCATCTTAAAATACGCATGCATGACATCTGTTGCGATGTCTTTGGGAAATTGCGATCGGGTAATCCGGCGGCGGATTTCGCGCGAGGCTTCCTCAAGTTTTTTACTGTCGTTTACGTCAAGATTGTGGAGAAGGTCTGCCAAATCATCCCGGAGGTGCGCCTCATCGAGAAAATGAAAGTACGCCTGCGCCGTTACGATAAATCCGTTGGGAACAGGGAATCCGGCTTTCGTCATCTCCCCCAGATTGGCACCCTTGCCGCCCACGATACCGATATCCTCACGGTCAACGTCTTTAAACCACACCACGAATTTTTCGCTCATAGTATTGAGTATGAAGAATTTGAAATAAGTACGCAAGAGGAATAGTCCCCGTCAATCATTTGCGGGAACCATTACTTCAAAATGCTGGTTTTTGCCGTACGCTTTCGGTCCGTAATCCGTACAGAATGCTTCGACATGATCGAAAAAGTGCGGAGGCTTGGCTTCCTGTATTTTTCCGCACACGTAGTACGATAGCGACTGCATGAATCCGAATCCCGCCCACTCGGGAATAGGAAGATTCCACCGGTGCATGGGATCGCCGAAATATGGCTGTTCGTTCCCGACGGATATGACCAGCTCCTTATCCCACGGATGGACGAATTTCGCGTGCCGGGAGATCCCTTCGGAATTGGCCCGCAGCATAAGATGGGGACCGAAAAGCTCGTCTCTTTTAATCTCGATCATCGGTGCTATTGCCTGGAATTTGTCGGGAAGCACGAATGCGTACGCGTCGTAACTTTCAAATCCCTGGGGAAACGCGAGCGTGTTAATGTAGTCTTTGATCGCGGCCGGATTTTCCTTCGTTGCCGACAAAATCATACCTAGATACGTCGACGTGTTGTAGGTGTATGGCTCCGCAATGCTTTTGTAGGCATACACGGAGTCCGCGATCTTTGCCGCGGTAGAATTCGGCTTGCACGTAAGAAGCGTCGTTTGTAAACCCAGGGATTTGGCAAACTCCACCTCCCATACGGAATCCTTCTCCCCGGATGCGGAAATGACGACCGTGTCCTTGATAAGCCCTTGTTTGATAGCCGGAGCGTACGCGGTTACTTGCGATTTGAAATTGCTCTCGTCGCAAATCACGGCAGCACGACCCGAAAACAGAATCCTGCCCGTATGCGAGGCGTTGCCGCTGCCCACGACGAATGGAAATGTTATCTTTGTAAGGTCAAGCGCTACCGGGGGCTTCGCAATAAAAAAGTCCAGAGTCGCTAGTACGATTTCGTCGAGTCTCGGTAAGTTCATATGGCTCCTTTCTAATATGAGATCAATAGCTCGGTATCGGTATCCAGCGGATGTACGACATATGTACGACAGGAAGCGGGAATGAACGCCGAATGTCCCGCCGTAACGGCTAAGGTATGGTCGCCTGCCGTAAGGGTGACGGACCCCGCACGGACAAACACATGGCGGAACGTGTCGATAGATTCCGAAAAATCGCCCGCCGTGCCATGCATGCGCACCCGGTCCATGGAGTAGTACTTCGTTTCGAGAATGCGTTCGTGCGTCATGCCATCGTCTTTACGAACCAACCGCGGCTTCCGCATGTGCGTTTGCGGATCGTTGGCTGCTTGGCGACGGTCGGCAAATTCGAAATATTCGTTAATTTGCAGGGGGCGCAGCGTTCCGTCGGGCTTTATTTTCCCTTTGTCGTATGCGCGGATGGTCGATTCGTCATCCATCCTATTCAGTTGGATCTCATAGAGCACGTTTCCTAACGGTATCGAACGAAGGTCCTCTTCCCATGAATGATGGATGCCGCACGGTGATAAGTCGATCAGCGTCTCTTTCGGAACGCGGACCGTGTTCACATACTGCAACGGATCATAGGTTGCGATAAGGCCGGCGATATCACTTTTGGCTTGCGCAAAGGACATCGTTTTTGCGCGCACCGCTGCTGATATTTCCTGCATTTTCGCATCAAGCATCGTCACTGCCGATTTGTACGCATCCCAGTCAACCCCCTTCCTGACGCCGCAAGTGATTAGCCCCGGCTCGAAGTAATACCAGGATTCGGGTTTGGCTTTCCACTTCGGATGCTTCATCCCGTCCGGGATATGCAGTTGGAACGAATTCCCCAATGCCTGCGTAAACTTCAAAAGGAGCGGCATGACCGCGCCATAGGACGAAACGATGCGGGAGCCAAGGACTGCCTCAGGGTCTTTTGAAATCAGCGAGGAAATACTAATACTGTTTGGCACAGCTGACTGCATCTCCACACTTTTGTTGTCTGACAGCTCTCCCGTAAACTTGGGATCGCGGGTATCGGTAAGGAGCGACAGGTTGCTCTTTTCGTAAAGCTCGTAGGATTGCCCGATCTTCTTCCCTGATAACCCCGGCATATCCTGCCATGCCTTGGTTTCCACGATATACGTTCCGCCCCAGGTGGGCTGCTCGATAAGCTTGGGAATAACCAGATAGGGTCTCATACGGGCATTCGCGATTTGGCTATCATAGCGACCTCCGAAATGCGCTCGACATACATATCCGCACCTACCAGTGTATATCCTTCGACAAGATTCTGCTTCAGGCCGATGGTATACGCGCCGGAGGCTTTCCCGGAGGCGACACCAGGGAGCGAATCCTCTATGACCAGTGACGTTTCCGGGCTGCTCCCCAGGACGCGCATGCCTTCAAGATATCCGTCGGGCGCGGGTTTATGCTTTAGGTCCGGGCGGTCGTGGAGCGATATGATCGTTTTGATAAGATTCGCATGAGGGATGCGCGCAAGCGCCACGTCGATCCACCACTTCGGAGATGCGGAGACGATTGCCATCGCATACCCCATCCGATCAAGCGACACAATCAGCTCATCCAAGCCTTCGGTAATCGGCGAGGATGCGTAGACAATCTTCGCGTGGCGGTCTCCGGCTTCATACATCTTTTCCCGCGGCACGGTGCTTCCTAACGCAACCGCCATGTCGTGGATGCCGTCCATGTTTACGCCAAGCGTTTTATCGAGCTTTCTGCCGATTTCCTCCCCGTACAGTTCCGTAAAAATCCTGGACTTTTCGCGTTCCCAGTATTTTTCGTTGTCGATCATCACCCCATCAAAATCAAACAGTACAGCCCGTGTCATTTTGGGTTATTCGAGTGCCTTCGTGTTGACGCCGCTGCCAAAGTCCACTTCGGCGAATTTGTGGAGAATTTCCCCGACCTGAGTTTTGAGCGTGTTATATGCGTCCAGAGTTTTCCCCTCGAACTTCACCGTAAGGTACGGCCCGTTCTGGGATGCCCGGACGATGAGCATTTCGCTTTCCGTATCCATCCGGACGCCGTCCATCTCCTCGTATTTTGCGTTGGGATACAGTTTTTTGATCTCCCCGCCAATTTTTTCCGAAACGATTTGAAACTTCACCGCGTCGGGACAGCCAACCTTGATCTCCGGGCTCGAAATGTATTTGGGCAGCTCGTCGATAACGGTAGCGAGCGATTTATCGACACGGGTTAAATACGCAAGGAGCCGCAGGGATGCGATTGCGCCGTCGTCGTGCCCGTAAAAATTATCCATGAAGAAGAAATGCCCGGACAGTTCGCCGCCAAAGGGGGAACGCGCCTCCCGGACTTTCGCCTTGATGAATGAATGTCCCGTTTTCCACATCACGGGAGTGCCGCCCTTCTGCCGGATCACTTCGTCGACCTGTTTAGAACAGAGCGCGTTATAGACGATGTTGGCCCCGGGCAGATACCCCAGAATGTCGACCGAAAAAATCGATACAAGGACGTCGTTCCATATTAACCGGCCCGTGTGGTCGACAATGCCGACGCGATCACCATCGCAGTCATACGAGAATCCGACATCGGCTTTCTCGGCAAGCACGCGTTTGGCGAGCCGTTCCTGGACCTCATGTTCCGTCGGGTCCGGTGTGCCGACCGGAAAATTGCCGTCGGGCGTCGTATTTTGTTCGATGACCTCGCAGCCTACCGACCGCAGAACGTCCGGAAGGTATATTCCGGTCGTCGCCGCGCAGGAATCCACGACCACCTTGAACCGTTTGATGGGATCGATCCGGCGCTTCAGGTCGTCAATATAGTCCTGTTTGATATCCTTCTGAATCACGACCCCCTTCGGGCTTCTTGTAACAAACTTCCCCGATTTAACAAGGTCCCGCAGCTCAATAATCTCTTCGGAAAGCATGGTCTCGGAGTATCCCATCCCGAATTTGAACCCGTTGTATTCCTTGGGATTATGGGAGGCTGTTATCATGACCAATCCCTTCGTACGGAAATAGTACTGCGCAAAGTACGAAATCTGGGAAAGCGTCATCCCGATGTCATAGACGGTGATACCGGAATCGGTGAGGCCCTTAACAATGGCATCCCGGAATTCCGGGCTACTAAGCCGGCAGTCGTAGCCGACCACGCAGTCGTAAATTCTCCGCTGTAACAGCCATGTCGCGTACCCGCGGGCGAGAATTTCGACGTTTTCCGCATCGAGCTCCGAGCCTACCAGGCCGCGAAGGTCATAACCACGGAACACATGATCGGGAATGGATTGCATACGGTACCTCCTTATATGGAAACAAGTATTTGTTCTATCTGTTGCCTGAGAGAAAACGGAGAACTACTACTTTTGATCGCGATATCCACGCGGAGCAGTGATTCGTGCATAGCGACAAGTTCATCCATCGTAAAGTGCCGCGCCTGTGTTGTCAAGCGAGCCTTCTGCCAGTCCGCAAGGCCCTTGGGGCTGACGGAATCCAAAAGCTGTATAAGCTGACGCACGCGCCGCACCATAAGCGCAAACACAATCTCGGGAACCTCGGTATCCATGAGCGTAGTAAACAGGGTAACCATCTCCTTCTCGTTTCCGGGCCGGATGCAATCAAGGAACTGGAATATGATAACCGGCGTCTTATGGAGCGAAAATTTGGCAGCGGAACCCAGCTTGGCGACCGTCGTTTTTTCAATTTCCTTCTCCTCGTAAAGCACGACATCAACAGCATTACTTGCCTCGAGAATCCTTTTAAGGGTTGTCGTAAATGCCTTCTCCCGTTTTTTAGCTGATCCCAGGAATTGCTCAATGACGACCATTGTGTCCCCGCCGAAAAGAGAGGAGGATTCCAACGCCTGAATAAGATCCGTCTCGTTGAGCTTGGTGCCTATAAGTTCCCGGATCTCCTTGCCCGTGGCCTCGGACTTGAGATCCATGAGCTTTGCCCGGGAGGCTTCCAACTGATCGCCATGGATTAAGTACAACATATGGTTATTCGGACTGCCGGGACAAAATCTTCGACACTTCCCGAAGGAGCGGACTATTTGACTTGGGATAACCGATTATTTTTTCCGCTTCCTCCCACGGGACCCACCGCGCTTCGGTGATGCCTTCTTCCTTCTGGACAGTGGGTTTCACCCGTTTGGCACTCCGGAATACATAATACCGCACAGTCTTTCTTATCGGGATCTTCCTAAAATACCAGTATGCGACAGGGGTAAGTTCAGAAACATAGGTGAGGCCGGTTATCCCGACCTCCTCGGCTATTTCCCGGAGGGCGGCATCAACCTCCTTTTCCCCCTCCTCGATTTTCCCTTTGGGGAACGTCCAGTGGCCCTTCATGTCTTTCATGAGCAGGACAAACCATACTCCGCGGTAGTGTGAAACGATAACGCCGCCGGAAGAGACTTCCTTATTCATGTTTTATCTTTGTCATCCCCGACCCCGTTCGGGGATCGGTTTTGGTTTATTTGTACTCAAAAACGCCGTTTCCCGCCTTCGCGGGAATGACAACTTACTTCTTCGTAAGAAGGTATAAGACGTCGCCGGGTGAGACTTTCTGGTCGACCTTAATGCCGCATGACTCCCCCGCCTCGACTTCCGGAACTCTTGCGTGCTCAACCTGGAGCGATACGACCTCCTGATTAAATTCCTTGTCGTGCCCGGATATTTTGACGTGGTCTCCTACTTTGAGCGACTGATTCATCACCTCAACGACCGCAACGCCGATTTTATCGTAGTAATGGGTGACAACACCAATCTGGATGTCCATATTATTTATTGTAATACTTCTTACCCTTGAGCTTATCCGGCAGGAGGCTCTCGGTCGTATATGCCTGGTAGCCTTTCCCGTATCCCAATCCCTTCATGAGCTTAGTCGGCGCATTGCGGATCACGAGCGGGATGGGCAGGTTGCCGAACTTTTTGACGTCATCGAGTGCGGCAAAGTACGCATCATAGGCACTCCGGTCCTTTTTGGCAAGGGAAAGATACACGACGCCATGCGCGAGGTTCTCCTGGCACTCCGGGTAGCCAATCTTGTTGCACGCGTCGAATACCGCGTTGGCCACAACCAGCGCCGTCGGCTGGGCTACCCCGATGTCTTCCGAGGCGAACACCACCATCCGCCGGGCGATAAAGAGGGGATCTTCCCCGGCCGCAACCATGCGCGCGAGGTAATACAATGCCGCGTCCGTGTTGCTTGCGCGCATGGATTTGATAAAGGCGGAAATCGTATTGTAATGCTCCTCGCCAAGTCGGTCATACTGAAGCATTTTCCGCTGCGCAGCCTCTTCGACGTCGGACACCGTGAGCGTTTTCTTCTTCGACAGCGTTGCCGCGATCTCAAGAATAGTAAGAAGCGCACGGGCATCGCCGTTTGCGATTTCGAAAAGAAACGTCTGCGCCTCCTTGTCAATCGATTTCTTCACGTAAGTAAGCCCGCGCTTGGTAATTTCGGTAAGCTCCGTTTCCCCCAGCGGGTTTAGGACGAGTACACGGCTTCGTGAGAGGAGCGGCGATATGACTTCAAACGAGGGGTTCTCCGTCGTCGCGCCGATAAGGAGGATGTCTCCCCGTTCCACATGCGGCAGGAGCTTGTCCTGCTGGGCTTTGTTAAACCGATGGATTTCATCAAGGAATATGACCGGCTTTTCACCTGCCACCTCTTCGATGTCCTTGATCTTCGTATTCACCGCGGAGAATTCGTAGAACGTCCGGTTAAGCGCGCTTGCGATGATGCGGGCGAGCGTCGTCTTCCCGGAGCCGGGAGGGCCCCAGAAAATCATGGAGGGCACAAATCCCGTCGCCAAAAGCTTCCTGACTATGCCGTTCTTCCCGACAAGGTGGACTTGACCGATCACGTCATCGAGCGTTTGCGGGCGGAGGATGTCGGCAAGGGGACGAAGCTCACTCATCGGCTGTATTGTAGCACTTCCCCGTACAGTTGACGGCGGGAATTCCTATTGCGGCAGGACATCGTCATCCCGGAAATAGAAGCGGGAACCTGATTCGTCATAACAGGCCATGGTCGAGGTCATATAGGAATGGTCTTTGACGACCGCCCCGCAAATCCCAAGCTCCCGAAACGTGTGTTCGGCGCGGTCAAATGCATACATGTTGTCGTGGCAAGAAAGGACGACCGTCTTATCCGAAAGCAGCGGAATACTGTTGCAGTTGTAATACGCGCCAAATCGCAACAACTCGGGATCTCCCCCGACCGAACGGAGCTTAATATGGTCGGCATTTGCGGTGAATTTCTCGTAGATGGTTGTCTTACCCTCCTCGATGATCGCGAGGTTACTATCCCCCAGCCAGCCTCCTGCGGCCTGTACTTTTGGCATGCTCAGAAGCGGCTTGTCGCCGTTTGCTCCGGTCGTGAGAAACAACACGGCATACGCGCGTTCGCCGATCTGGCAGACGGCCGTATACGAGATATTCTGCCGGGATTGCTGTGATGGAAGCTCCTCCCCGGACTCGTCTACCACGTGCATCGTGTAGGTGTAATTTTCAATCTCCTTTAGGCCGCTGGCCAACTCCGGGTACGGCGCGACCGAATCCCTGATCCGGTCATACGGGGCCTGCTCGCTGGACAGGTTGAGGCACAAGAGAGGTTGCGGCGATTCGTTCTCCCGGATCGAAAGAAGGGAAGGCGCTTGAAACAACACATCCGGCGGTTCGACAGGCTTCCATGAATTTTCCGCGTCGCTGATATCGGTGATCGTCTTACTTGCGACGTTTGCCGTCGCCTTATATACATCGATCTCGCGGGTGAGGAAGTATACCTTCAGGGAAAGGAGCGAAACCAGCAGCACCACGACAACGCCAATGAGTATACGCACCCACGATGGCGTTTCGCCAGTTGCCATAAATCCATCATACACCATATGCCGATAGCATATGCAAGATACCTCACAACGCTAATTCCTATACAACCTTTTCCCACGGGAAGCCGGTCCTGCCGAAGTGCCCGTACCGGGCTGTCTCCCGGTAGATCGGGCGCCTAAGATTGAGCCCCGAGAGAATGCCGGGAACGGATAAGTCCAGGAGCTTCCAGGCAAACTCCTCGATTTCCGATAGCGGCTTCCTTTCCGTACCAAACGTTTCGATGCCCTTTGCCAATGGTTCCCGCTGGCCGATGACGTACGCTACCCGCACCTCACAGCGGTCGGCTAAACCCTTTGCAACGATATTCTTGGCGATAAACCGCGCGGCGTACGCGCCCGAACGGTCTACCTTGGTCGGGTCCTTGCCGGAGAATGCGCCGCCGCCATGCCGCGCAAACGCGCCGTAGGTGTCGACGATTATCTTCCTCCCCGTGACCCCCGTATCGGAGGCTGGCCCGCCGATTTCCCACTTCCCGCGGCTCCCGTTGACGATGACCGTCTCAAGTTTCGGCGCCGTCAGTTTGTACTTTTTCAGAACCGGCGTGATGACTTTCTCATAGAGCGCCTTCCTCAGTTTCTCGTTGGAAATTTTCGGATCGTGCGGGACGGCGATGACGATCCGCTCGACTCCGACCGGCTTGTCGTTCTCATAGAGCACTTTGACTTCGCTTTTGCCGTCCGGGCGCAGGAATGGCAGGATTTTCTTCTCCCGTACTTCGTCCATCCGTTCGACGATGCGGTGGGCAAGAACTAACGGCATCGGCATGAACTCCGGCGTCTCGTTGGTCGCGTACCCGAACATCATCCCCTGGTCCCCGGCACCGCCGTCGTCAACGCCGCCGGCGATATCGGGAGACTGCTGGTGGATGTAGACGGATATCGGGGACTTGTGGGAAAAGTTGAATTTCCCGTTGGTGTACCCTAACGATTTGATCGTCTTTCGTGCAATCCCCTCGTAGTCCAGTTTTTTCTTGCAGGTGACCTCTCCTGCCAGCACGACGCGGTTGGTCGTCACCAGCGTCTCCACGGCAACCCGTGCCGTGGGATCGACAGCAAGCGCCGCATCGACGATGGCATCAGAAATCTGATCGCAAATTTTGTCCGGGTGCCCGGCGGCCACGGATTCTGAGGTGAAGTGTGTTTTTTTCATAGGACGCTGCCTTTCCTTCGCCCCGATGAAAAAACAAAAACCCTCTCAACGAGGGTTAGTAGTGTTTCCCCACCTTGGGCAAATCTTTTCCCGATTTGGCACCGTGTCTTTTGATCGGTTGCCGGGTGGATCGTCAAGCGAGACCTCTCCCCACCACTCTCGATTTTTATTAATTTTATCTACTGTACCCTTTCTGTGTTTCCCGTGTCAACTGGCGGATGCCCCGGCTTTCTACCCCGTATATTCGCGGACCAGCGACTCCTGGAACGGTACGTCGGGAAGACCGTTGACCCCGCCGAAGGCGATCCGGTCCAGAACCTTCTGTTCCATCTGGACCATCCGTGCCGGGTGGATAATGAAGTCGCCGAAACGGTCCTGGATCGTATCAACGGCGCGGGTGACGTCCCACTTCCTGTTCTCCTCAGGAAATAACGACGGTTGAAGATTCACGTCGTGGATAAGAAGATAGCAGGCAATGGCCAGAAGCTTCACCGGCCGCCGGGGCGCGCGCGAAAGGAGACTCCGAAGCTCCACGTAGAAATCCCGGTCGGCAAACATCGGAAACTGCTTCTTCTCCTGTGCGTGCCAGTGCCCGCCGTCGAACATAAGGGATATGCCGATGCCGCCCGCGGCGAAACCGTCGCGCCTTAACCTCCTGCCCATTTTCATCGTCAGCTGCATGAGAATCTGCCACAGGTGGGGATCGTCCGGCATATAGGGCTTACCGAGCGCATGCGACTGGCCGAAACTCTTCTGGTCCACCTCCGCGTCTTTCTCGAATTCCTTATACATGACACCATCCTCGTACCCGTGGAGTCTAAGCCACCACTGGTAGCCGACGATCGAACGGAATGCCTGCTTCAACTTCTTTGCGTTTGCCCGGAAGAAGGCAAGCGGCGTTTCGATGCCATTACTTCTTAGCCTCCTGCCGTTGCCTTCCTTGATGCCGCAGAAATCCTCAAGCTGCATCGCGCTGAAGGTCTCCACGATGTTCTCCTCGTTAATCGTAACCAGGCCGTCCGGCTTTTGGAGTCCCGAGGCGACCTTAGCAAGATACCGGTTCGGCGCAATACCGCAGGAAACGGTGATCCACTCCCCGATCTCCTGTTTGATCCGGAGCTTGATCTCGAGGGCGATATCCGTCATATCCTTACGGGTAAGCGCTGGAGTCCCTGCCAAATTCATCACCATCTCGTCGATGGACTCGACGCTGATGTGCGCCGTGTAGGATTGGAGGATGGCAAGCATCTGCCGGTTGACGACCCTATACTTGGGCGGATCCGGGGGTAGGACGATAAGCTTCGGCACCAGCGCCCTCCCTTCCCGCACCCGCATGCCGGTTTTGACCCCCAGCTTTTTTGCCTCCCGGGATGCGGCCAGGATGCACCCGTAGTCCTTCACGTATGCGGCAACCGCAACGGGCTTGCCGCGAAGCAAAGGATTTGCCTGCTGCTCGATTGTGGCAAAACAGGAATTGATGTCGACATGCATCGTGGTCGGCGGGTGCGGGTTGAAGTAATCCATATGTTAGCTTGAAAGACTATCTATTTCGATAAGCTTCCATCCCAAGGTTTCGCTGTCCATAAGAAGCTTGAAGAAGTTGCTGCCGTCGCTTACGGAAAAGATATGGAAGAGCCTTCTACCCTCCCAGACGGTATGATGAAGGCCAATGGTTGTGATGTGGTAGCGCCTGCCGTTCCAATAGAGGGTGTAGGGCACGGTCTTGTGTGTCTTGTGGTTGCTCCAGAGGGTAACGGAGACTGCTTCATTCACTGGTTCTGCCATACCAAAACCATAATAAACCCGAAAATAAGGGTCGTCAACTAGGCGTAACTATATCAAATAATATGAAAAATAACCGAAAATACGGTTGCATACCTTGTATATTTACCGGGTCCGCGGTATAGTTTTCCGCTAATGGCACGAAACATCGGCGGCACTGGTATGGCTAGCCTGACGCTCCGGCATCCCCGGTCGGATGTGTGTGAGCAATCAAAAGCGCTAATAAAACGGGAAGTTTATATCGGAGAAGGTGAATCCGGTGAAGCAGTCTTCACCAGTCAGCGGTGCGATGAGCCAGTACGGCAACTCATGAGCCGCGGGAGCCGCCGGGAACACGGATGCGGCGCACGGCTGGAAGGCGTCTCCTACCGTTTCCATGAACGGATTCACCGAACGTAACTTCCGCCTAGTAGCCTAACCGCTGCGCCGGAGACCAACGCCCCTGCGGCGCGGCCTCACAATTTCCGTGGCTATTCCGAACCGTCCGACACTAAGTACTCTGCCGACCCGTACGTCGCCATTGCTGCTTGCCGTCTTCCACTCTCCCTCCGGCAGAAGTCCAAGCATTTTAGGATCGTTAGGCAAATGGCCCAAGGCCACTTCCCGCGAAACCCACGCATAAAAAGCGTTCGCTTCATCCGCGCTCCAATGTCCGGCCGCAACCATTTCCCGTCCGCGTTGGGCGGCTGCAGACGCTGCCGATATTTTTTGAGCTGTTTCCGCCATAGGTTGTTATGTATTGTACAAAATTGCGGCTCTCTTTGATAATCCGCCCAGCCTGATTACTCCTCAGCAAGTTCGCGCGGGACACGCACGCCGGACCGCCTCGTCCGCCACTGCAGTTCCCGTCGGGCCCGGACGGCGGATTGTGCGATCCGTTCGGTAAGCTCATGGCTGTCGATTTCGCAAAACCCGCGCTTTGCGTGGGTAAGCTCACCGATGCGGGCAATCCCCCGGATCACGGGGTCTCCCAACATGCCGGCAACCACCCGGCGCCCCTGGGTATCCCTATACACCCAGCTGTCGTTTTCCAGATGGATTACACCCTGCTCCGCAAGGTCAGCCAGGTAGGCAATGCATCCGGCACCGTCAACACCGCGCCCGATGACCGCGTAGCCGTGGCTTAAAGCCTTGGCAAGCGTCTGGCCTTCGGTCCCGGTGCCCCTGATCCGATCAATAATCCGTTTCGTCTCCGGCAACGCCATAGGCCGATAGTATATCAAATCACGTGAGATTTCGCACAATTTTGTGCTTAAACGAAGCTATGGCCCATTGCGGGAGAAGGTGAAGGTGATGGGCTTGCCGTCTGTGCCGTACCAGGTGGATCCCGAGACGATTTCCAACTTATACGTCGCCCCGGACTCGAGACTATGCAGGATCACTTCGTGGATTGTCGACTTTTCCCGGACATTGCCGACGACCCGCATCTGGTCGGAATCCACTAACGCCGTGCCATACCGTACGAATCCGGACTGCGGCTTGGCGGTTTCCCAATGGACGAGGACGGAATCACTGTCGCTGTGGTCGATCCGCACGTTAATGGGCTCCTCCCCAGGACTTGCCTGCATGACGTTGCCCACACCCCTGCTCATGGAGCTTAGTACCATCGGGATTGCCGCCGCAAACAACGCAAGCACGAGCATGCCAGCATTGATTTTTGCGGACCGGAGTTTCCCCGCAGTCATAACAACGAGTGCCGTGATAAACAGTACGACGGCGATCACATATGGGGCAAAGAGCATCACAAAGTCGACGTACGGGGTGGACGGAGCGCCCTGCTCGGTATGGGTCTCGGCAGTCACCGGGCTATCGGCAACGGCACTAAGCTTATTGATCATCGCGTAATGATTCGCCGCGACATCGGTCATACATCCGTTGTATCACAACCGGATTTCGTAATCCAGAAACCCTCCTAAGCAAGGGATTTATTCCAATTCCAACTCTATTTTGATACAATCTTTCTAGGCGCCCCGTTCGTCTAGCGGCCCAGGACATCTGGTTTTCAGCCAGAGAATCGCCGGTTCGAATCCGGCACGGGGTACACGTATAAAAAGTCCCGCATTAGCGGGATTTTTTATACGCATATATCCTACGCCGGATATATGAAACGGTTCCCGGTTCGCAATCCAGGAGTTAACGAGGAGATTCCAATCGACGAGTCTTACTCCTGGTGAGTGCCGGGTAACCCCGGCAATCCGGCTCTCCTTACATAAACCGAAGGCAGGTTCGGGCGTTTGTCTTCAAACGTGTTTATTCATCCGGCACGGGGTACTCACGATTTTGACTTTTTTTCTTCCCAACTGGGCTTGGATGGTTTAATCGGCACTTCTTCGACTTTATCCGTTAATTCCGGATAATTATTTCGTGAATTATTTATCTCTCTATTTACCGGCCAACTCTCTATTTCTGAATCAGAATATGGCTTTAATAAGGACTTCATTACTATTGGATCGAAATGAGCATTATCAGTCCACGTATCATAATCTTTCTTTTGAAGTATAACTGGCATTCTACTGTGGACTTGAGCTCCTATTTTATTTGCAGTAGTTGTAATTATGGCGAACGTGCGAATAGTCTCGTTTGTGGTTTTATTCTCCCAATCCCGATATATACCAGCAAGAGCTAAGTAATCATCTTTTTTATGCTTAAATAAATATGGGATTTTTGTTTTCGGATCGTCTTTTGCATGGGCAAATTCAGCATAATAGCTTACAGGCACGATGCACCGTCTTGTTTGATACGATTCTTTCCAGGTAGATTTAACATCTATATCCTCGCTACGAGCATTAAAGGTTGAATAAGCAATCTTTGCATCTTTTGCCCAGAATGGTAGTAATCCAAAAGAAGCAAGTTGTACCGTAAGGGGACTATTTTTAGTTAATATAGGTGCTTGTTGTGTAGGTCTGACATTATACGAATCGCGCCATATTGTTTCTTGCGGATTTGATACCTCAAAATTTTTGTAGAAACTCTGGTTTTTTTTGACCCCAAATACACCACACATATATTAATTATAAACCCATAGGTACAGAAGTGGCTAAAATTATTCCTATTTCGTCCCAATACTAGTACAAACGGTGAGCCATGCCGAAGGCAGATTCGGGCGCCATGAGGTTATTCCTGTCTTTCACCAGCCCTTGGTCTTCGCGAAGATTCCGCGTGCGATGCATCATCCTCCGCAGGCGGACTGATTGCGGATAGTACGGATTCTGTAGTGGGAATGCGGCGGTGTCGTTCCTGTTTCTTGGATTCCCGGTTTATCGCAGCTGTCGCGCGTTTCAAACCCGTATTAAGGTCGCCTCCGGGCGATAGCTCTCTTGCGTCGGTCGTCCCTATCGTCGTAATTCTCCCCGTTAGCTTATCCGTAACGACGATTCCGTATGACGTACGTTTGGCTTTGATTCCCATATAACCGGATTATCTCTCGTAATATGCAGTAATTCAAATTTACCGGAAAGGTATAATACCTATTATCATCACTATGTCCCGAGAAGATGAAACTAAGTCATTAACATCGCGCGCCGGCTTTTTATCGGAAATAGACGACCACAATCGGTTTCTTCGGACGGTCCATGCTCCGGACCCGGAAGATCTCGATACCATACGGCACGTCCTCGGCAGTGAGTTTACGCAGCACCTTGCCCGTCTGCACGCCCCGCTGTATGTGTTTAACGGCCTATCCAATCTCGGAACTCGGGGATTTCAGGATGAGGAGCGGGGTTCGCACACTATCCTGCCGATACATAAGTACGTACGGACAGACTTTGCGACGATCATGGATGGCTGGGTCGTATTCATCAATACCTGGAAAGCACGGAAGGCGGTAAATAATAAGCCGAGTAAGGCAGCGCGGTTCGATTTCATGCTGCTCGAGGACTGGATGAATCAAGACGATTTCAATACGGCAAACACGCGCTTACTTGAAGCGGATGCGCGTGCCAACGGAATGTTTACCAGAGGATCGGGCCTCATCCGCAAACTGCAACGCCTAATGGTATCGGTACCGGAGGACTGTAGGATAGACGTACATTCGGCAAACGCCCAGCGGGAAAAAGTGTATCGAAAGCTCTTTGCGAACCGGCCGAATATCATCGTATTTCAAAATGATGAGGACGCAGCGAGCCCGTTACGGAAACTCATGCGGCGGGTACATAAATTTCTTACCTAACAAGATACCAACCTCCTCCACACAGCTTAGTCATTAACGTAGACCTCATTCACACAAGGAGTGTGGTATAGGGCGTGCCGCACTTACTCCTTGATCCAACCTCTTTTCCCCTTCTTCTTTTTGCCGTTTCTTGTGCGGAGTTCGGCGAGGGCTGTAGACATCTCCGCCCCTGCGGGAGCGACGTTGATCTTGAACACATGGCGGCCATGCTCCAAATTCGAGGGTCTTCGGGACACCGTTCCGTCTTCTGCCACGTCGATCCACTCGTGGATGAATTGCGCGGCCTTGAGCATCCTGCCGTGCCATGTTCCCGGATCAGTACCCAGTTCGTTCGACGGCCTGCGGTGCAGTCCGGTCGCATCCAGAAAGTACCCGCGCTCAATGGAATTTCTCAGTTTGTCTCCCATTCTGCTTAAAATATTCTCCCGGTCGTCAGGAGGCAGTTTGAAGAAATGCTCGATCGTCTTTAAAATAGCGGGCTCGGATCGCCGTTTCCTTTTGTCCCCCTCCCGCTCCGGTTTGGGTGCCGCATCGACACGCGCGGCCATCAGGTCGGGCTCCGGAGCAGCAGGCGCATTTCGAATCGCAAGCCCGGAGGGGGCGTAATCAAAACTCACTTGTTTGAGTTCCCCCTTGGAAAACGTCACTGTGTGTCCGGGTTTTGCTGATAACGAGCGGAGGTGTTTCAGGAGAGAGACATCGCCGTCATCCGTGGCGACCATCAAATCGCTTGCCCCGCCTTTTTCCGGGAAATAATGCGGGTAGGGAACGCCGATCATCGGTTGCCCGTCTATATCCGCCCGCAGTACGGGATGCTTCCGCTTCTTCGGAGGCGCTTTATAATCGGCTGCCGGCAACCAGTGGAAAATCTGCATCGGCTCTTTGGCACGGTTCATCACCAGCTTCATGACGATGCTCCGAAAGTGGTCACTCACCGATTGTTCCGAGTCCGTGGACGATACCGCGATTATGTCGCTAGCCCCCATTCGGAGGAGTACTGCGTCCATAACCGAAGCGGCATCTGTTTCACCTGATGTATGAGACTGCCCATCCCGGACTGGTGAGTCCAGAGCGACACTCCGTTCAATTGCCATGTCCGATATTATACTATAGGTTAGTTCCCAAAACAATTAACCTTAACTAACCGGTTACGGACACGTCTCCGCTTTTCGAAATCCCGCTTTCTCCGCTTCCCTCTCTGAACAAAACCACTGGTCGCCGCGGGAGAGCTCGACTTTGGTGATAGTGTACGCCCTGCATCCGGGCAGATGGTAGGTTTTGCCACCCTCACCGTCCGGGATATTCCCCTTGATGATGCATTCCGGGCTCTCCGTATTCGTTTCCTGCGTACACGGCTCGCCGTAGATGCCGCGCTTTGCATCCCGCGCATCGTTCCCCGCATCGAGCAAATCACGGCTACTCCCCGATTTCTGGTGCACGTATACGGATCCTGAGGCTGCGAGATATTGGGCAAGCGATTTGCCATTCCGAAGATAGACGTCAGCAACCTGCCTTCGGTAGCGGTCGAAGTAGACCACTTTAAGGTATACTCTTTTGCTGAGGATAACCTTCTCAAGCGTTTCTTTGGCTTCCCCGCTCCCGCAGAGTCCCGTTTCCGGCGCCTGAATGCCGTTAATCCTAATAATCTGCTTTTCCTGCGTCTCGAACGTATCGCCGTCGATGACCCGGGTAACGGTGTATGCCGTCTTTTGGAAGAGTGTTTTGTAGGTAACAAGACTCGTGAGCGCAACAGCCGTGAGACCGGCGGTAAGAATAAACGGACGGGAGCCAGGAGCAGAATATTTGCGATGCGTGGATAAACGCTTCACCTATCCAGTGTAAACCGGGGGAACGGCACGATCTGTGCGGAAGCACACAACTTCGGAAGTACTTAGTCTACGAACGTGAGGGCGATGCCCCGCTTCTGGGCGCGGCCTGTGCGGCCGATGCGGTGGACGTAATCTTCCATCGTTTCGGGAAGGTCGTAGTTGATGACGTGGGTGACATCCGGGATATCCAAGCCCCGGCTGGCAACATCGGTGGCAAGCAACACCTGCACTTCGCTTCGCGTAAACTGCTTGATCGCAAGCTGGCGCTGATTCTGGCGTTTGTTGCCGTGGATGGCGGTCGTCTTGAATCCGCGTTTGGCTAGCTCGTCTGATAACCGCTGTACTCCCCACTTGGTCCTGCCAAAAATAAGTACCTTGGAGAACTCCTTCTGGATCAGAAGATCATGGAGCACTTCAATCTTCGCTTCCTTGTTGGCAACACGGACGACATCCTGCCGGATGGTCGTTGCGGCATCGGCCGACTTGACCCGGACCGTTACCGGATTCTTCACAAAATCCGTGAGAATCTCGGATACCTTCCCCGTAATGGTTGCGGAGAAAAAGAGGGACTGGCGTTCTTTCGGAAGCAGCGAAACAAAAAACTTAATCTCGTTGATAAACCCGATATCTACCATCCGGTCCGCTTCATCTAAGACGACGTTCCGGTAAGCCGACATGCGGATGTACTTAAATTCGATGAACTCCCGGAGCCTGCCTGGGGTGGCGATGACGAAATGCGGGTCGGTACGCATGTCCTGCCGCTGCCGCCATTCGTTGGATCCGCCGATCAGAAGCGCACTTTTGATGGATAACCCCTGGGAAAACGCCCGGAGCTCGATATAAATCTGGTAGGCAAGTTCCCGCGTGGGGGCCAGTACCAGGACGCGCTGGTTCCTGTCCTTGGTAATCTTCTCAAGAAGCGGGATAAGGAATGCCGCGGTTTTCCCCGTGCCCGTGTGCGCGATGCCTATGACATCCGAGCCTGCCAAAATTGCCGGGATAGCCTGGTCCTGGACAGGAGTCGGCTTGCCGAATCCCTTGGCAATAATGTTGGTGGTTAGCGTCGGGTGGAGCAAAAAGTCCGCAAAGTCATGCGAAACCTGCGGCTCGGCAACATCAGAAGCTTGAGTTACCTGCGTTTTGCTCTTCTCAATGACTGCCAATAGCTCCTTTTTCGCTACACTTTTGACGGGCCTGCTATTTCGCGGCCTGATGAACGTCTTTTGAAACCGGCGTTTGTCGTTGTACATAGATTTTGAACGAATAAACCTGCTTATGGGAAACATGTAAAAAGCGAGGAAAAGACGCAAAATGAAGAACTGAATCTTGGGGCGTTTTTTCTTTTAAACTTCTCTTGTGTATTCGACTATAAGCAGATGCATTGGTTCAATACATCTAGACGATAGTATACCAGATTGGACCGCAAAAGGCAAATGCGTCAACGGAGCTTGGAGGCACTATCCAAATCGTTTGCGAGCTTCTGCATAATCCCGGCCCATTCCTTGTGGTCCGTGATCCCTTTCTCGTAGAGCTTTTCGAGCTTCCCGTACTCCCGGCAGAAATCATCGAATTTCGCCTGGAATTTAGTTGACAGCGTGCGCTCGGATACCGTCGCGACGTTTTTCCTCGTCAGTTTAAGATAGAGAGCGATATTGGCTTGCTGCTGGCGGAAGCCCTTAAGCGTCCACTTGCCGATCTGACGCAAATTACCGGAGATATCGCTAATAATTTCTTGCGTGTTGTTGGGGTCTAATGCCTGGTGTGGATTTCTGTTAATACAGGTATTATACACTATTTCGGAAGATAATGCCGCCCCGGGCATAACGTAGCTATAACGGGCCGTTTGGTATAATGCACCCATGACCAAAACGCCGCATCCCCGCATCATTCAGGAACGGGAATTGCCGGGCTACGTCTTCAATGCCCTCGTCCGATCCGGGGAAATTCCGGTGCACCATCTGACCGTCAAACCGAAGCGCGGCCGGGAACACCATGTGCCGTTACTCGTTGCGGACGACGTGCGGCTTCTTATGAAGGATGAGCGACGGTTGTCCCGCATTCGCAACCTGGGCGATGTCGGCCGGTCAGCCATCCAAAGACTGCTGGATGAAGAATAGACTCGCTACATCCTGCCGCCGTCGATATCGTAGGGCGCGAATTCGAAATCAAGCACCTCCTCAAGGATCACCCGTTCCGGCTCGCTGAAAAACGCGCCGGGATCCGCGGTCTTTACACCGACGAGTCGGGCGACGTTTTCAAGAATCCGGGTTAGGGCCGTCAGCAAATCGAGGGTTGCCGGATGGACGTCACGGTTTAAGTTATAGACCGTCGGGTCCATCGGGAATTTCCGCGTATACGCTTCGTTCGTCCGGAGCCAGGTCGCCGGTTTCCCCACCTTGGATGCCATGCTTAGCCACGTGAGCCGTTCCTTCGGGTTGTCGCCCAAAACAAGCGCCATATCGACCGCCTTGAGTCGCTCCCCCTGGTACGGATTGTCGGGGCGTCCGGGAAAATCCCCGACGATGAGCCCGCGACGGGCTTTCCGAAACCTCCGCACGGATTCGAGCACTTCGCGCCGCGGCGCATCCGCGCGTTTCGGCCGTTCTGTCCACCCTATTTCCCCGGAGATGGCACGGCCGGAATGGGTATAGATATCGAGGTCCACATACTGGCTGGGAAATCCGTATAACCCGAATGTCTTATGCGCCGAAAACGCGAGGGTCGTCTTGCCCCGGTTCGGATTGCCGATGATCCCCAACCGGAACGTGCGGGACCGGAAATACGGCTCGAGCTCGGCACACCGCAAGGCAAACCGCCTCCCGGCAAGGTCATAGACCGCATCGGTATCGCTCCATATCTTGCGGGACTCTGAAACGAGACTCCGTATGGCAGGATCGTCGATCGGACGCTCAGCGGACATTTGACAAGGATTGTACTCTCTCGCGGAATCCCTGTCATGTACGCTCCGACGTAAGACAAATTACATACCTTTTGTTAATCGGCTATAATGGTTGTATGGCGACAGTGAACAATGTACGGGTTGCGCTGATGAACGTGACGACCCCGAAATTCCGCGACACGATCGTGCCCTTAAACGTCCTCACGCTCGGCAGTTACCTAACCGAACGGAATATCATCCCCCAAAAGAATATCCTCATCGTCTCCGGCTTCGACCGCAGCCACTTGGACACGATCGCAGCCTTCAAGCCGGATATCATGGGCATGTCCTCCGTAACGAACGCGTACCCCGAAGCGATCCGCCAGGCCGAAGAAATACGCAAACGCATCCGTACCCACATCATACTGGGCGGCCACCATATTTCCGGGCACCCGGCAAGCATGAAGGCGCCCTTTGACGCGGGCGTCGTTGGTGAAGGGGAAATACCGCTTACGGACATGATCACCGTCCTTGGCAATGGCGGAACGCTTGATGAACAGGCGTTTTCCACCATGCAGAGTGTCCTCTACCGTGACGGGAAGGGCGCCCTCAAGGTAAACGCCATGCGGCCGCTGATGACTGCTGAGGAAATCCCCAAACTCAACTGGGAGCTTCTGCCCCAAAGCGAATTCATACGAAACAAAACCATCCTGCGGGATAAATCGCCCGTATCCCTGCGGTGGGCGACGATGTTCACGGCGCGCGGCTGCCCCTATAAATGCTCCTTCTGTGCCCGGCAGGTCCTCTGGCCCGGACACAGCGGATTCCGGTTCTTTCCGGTTGAACGTGTGGGTGAGGAAATTTCCCACCTCTACCACCACTACGGCGTCCGGTGCATCTACATCCTGGACGATACGTTCGTCGTCTCCAAGCCGCGGCTCCGCGCCCTCATCGACGAACTCCGGCGCCGGGACCTTCTGGGGAAAATATCGTTCTTCCGCCTCTACGTACGGGCAAATCTGGTCGACCCGGAAATGGTTTCGCTTCTTAAAGAATTCGGCGCCGTCAGCGTCTCGATGGGCATCGAAAGCGGCAGCGAGAACATGCTCAAGTACCTAAAAAGCGGCCCCCTCAAGGTTGCCGACGTCAAACGGGCGGTTCAGCTTTTTGCCGACGCCCATATCCACATCTCCGCAAGCTTCATGATCTTCTCGCCAAACGAAACGGCCCAGGACCTGGACGACACCTACGCGCTGGCAAGCTGGATAGCCGAAAACGACTATACGTACGAACTCGAGGTCTACCGCACGTCCCCGATGCCGGGAACCAAACTCTGGGCGGACGCCATCACGATGGGGGTCATCGACCCGGATAACGTGCCATGGCAGGATTTCCTCGTCAAAACGGGACTCAAGAAAATCTGGTTTACCAACGGCATGTCCCGGGAAACAATCCGGCGGTACTACAGAAAATTCATGGAGCTTCCCGAAATTCCGAAACGAAGGATCCACTCCCTGCCGGGCTGGCAGGCAACGCAGCGGGAAACCAAACGGATAAACGCGCCGATCGATGCTTCACTCATCATGCACTACAAACTCAAAAAATTCCTCCAGCACCCCCTGACGGGCATCGGCAACCTCGTCCGGAAGCCGGAAATCCTGGGCTTTGCCGCCTCGGACATCCGCCAATCGATTGGACGCTAAAGCGTAGTAGTGGTATAGTTCCCCACATTATTGTTATTCATCACACACCATGGCAAAACCGGAAGAATTTACGCCACTTATGGACATCGGCCGCATGATTGACGCGACCGAGGAGGAAGTTGCGACCCTGATGAGTATTTTTGAGGGCGAGGGTATCGGCATCCCCGCAAACCGGAAGAAAGACGGCGCGATACCGCTTGCGGTCGAAACCCGTCTCGGCAGGGAACGGGGCCGGTATCTGCTTTCCCGCCTCGGGAGGAACTCCCGGGCGCTTTCTGCTATGATGGGCCGCGCGCAAGATGCCCATGACCATGCAATCCAGGAACGGGGACAGGCGTTCGGCGGGCTCTCCCGCGATCGGCAGGTCCGTTCGGCAAGGCTGGCAATCCGGGAAGTCCGAAGAAATATGGATAGGTAATATGCCGCGCAGCAAATCACGTCCAGAACGAAGAAAAATTATCCGGGTGAACTGGGGCGACGGCCATGCGGAAACGATCCTCGTTCCCCGCCTCAAGGAAATCCCGGGCCCTTCCGTCGTCTGCCCGCCCGAATGCAATCCCGTCGGGGAAACGGGAGACGAGTGGCTGAAGAAAGAGCGTGAATCCCGCAGGCCGAAATTGAAGTGAGGCACCACCATCTGCGTTTACGAATTTCGATATTTGACTATATCAAAGTGTTTCGGACATGATGAGAAGAGCGCTGATTTTCCTTTGTGATGGCCGGATTATCCAACATCGAGGCCCGAATTGCGCGACACGTCGCAGATCTTTTGCTCCCTGAAGTCCCCCTCCAAGAACGATTCCGGCGGACAAAGCGGCACGACCCCATCCACGGATACCTCGAGCGCGAATACGTGCCATCCCTCGTGTCCCTCGCCCTGCGGCGGCGGCTTCTGCCCGTCGAACGGAATATTCAGCGCCTTGTCGAAAACCCGGCAGAATCAGGAAGGAGGATAAGTTCGGTATTCCGCGTATGGGGATCCCGGACGCGGCAGGCCTTACGCCGCGAGAATATCATCGCCGCCTACCACGCCATCGCCGGCGACTAATGCCGGCAATTGCCCCCTTGCATGCGGAATCGTAATCCTATTTAATAATCGGATATGGATACACCTGTAATCGATGCGGATATCGTTAAGCCTGAATCTACCGTGCCTTCAGAAACCCCGTCAGCGGACACCGTGCTGGAACTGGAAAACATGATCAAAACCAATGTCACGGCAGTCGACCGCAACAAGGCGGAACTAAAAAAACTCAAGGAAATGCTGGAAAGCGCGCTCCTAAACGACGAACCTTATCGCATTGCCGCGGAGAAAGCCAAGGAAGCCGCAAAGGAAAAGGGCAAAGCCAAGGCGACAGTCATGCAGAATCCGGCAACTAAGCAGCTCGACGAAAAGGTAAAAGACCTGACGACCGAAAACAAGGAGCTTAACGAGGCACAGTCCGAATACCTCCGGGAATATGCAAAACTTTCCGGCACCAACGAGATAGAGGGCGAGGACGGCGAGGTACGGGAAATCATTTATGTCGCCAAACTCGTCAAAAAAGCAAAACGCTAAACCTCTGCGGGTGTACGGCAGCACACATCCAATCCTTCCCGCATTTCCTATATAATTGACACATGCCAAAACGATCGCGCGGCAACGGGATATGGTACTGGGCTTCGATATTTGTCATCGTACTTGTCGCCTTGTTTTTCCGCTTGTGGCATCTTGACCGGATCCCCACCGGCATCGTCGGAGACGAGCTTGATTATGTCCTCAACGCAAAATCGATCTACCACACCGGAAAAAGCATCGTGTCGGACACCTGGTCTCCCTACTCGCTTACCACCGTGCCGGAGGAAGTACCCAAAGCGGAATTACCCTATTTTGTCAGCCTGCCATTCGTCGGGCCGTTCGGGTTGTCTCTGTTTACCTCCCGGATCGGGTATGCGCTTCTTAGCGTCGTGTTCGTCCTTGTCGTCTTTGCCACGGCAAGCCACCTCTTCGGATCTGCCGCAGGGCTTGTTGCGGGATTTCTTGCCGCCGTCAACCCGTGGAGCGTGTATTACGGCCGGACCGCCTATGACGTGCCGGTAGCCATTACGGCATACCTGTTCGCCTTCTACCTGCTGCTCCGCCTCCGGGGCCCTGCCCTCCTATGGGCGGTCATTCCGCTATTTATTGCGTTCTACAGCTATATCGGCACCAAAGTCTTGTTTCTCCCGTTCGTGCTCGTCACCCTCGTCGGGCTCTGGCTTACCGTACACCAACGGAAGCATACACGCTGGCTTATAGCAATCGCGATTATTTCGGCAGGCATATTCCTCCACTTCGCGCTTTCCCTGCGCGGCCTCGACGCGGGAGTCCGGACGAGCCAGATCTTCACCCCCTTTGACCCGACGGTTGCCCACGCCGTGGATACCCAAAGGCGACTTTCCATTCCGTCACCTCTGACGTTTCTTTTCGCAAACAAGCCGGTCGTCTATGCCAAGCTCGCGCTCACGAAGTTTCTCGGCGCGTTTTCGCCTTCCCTGTTATTTACCAACGGCGAGGGAATTGCAACGTTCTCCCTGTGGGAACACGGCCTGTTTTACCCCGTAGACATGCTGTTTCTTATCATCTCTATTGCGGTACTTCTCCTGCGGATGCCGAAGATGTTGACGGTGTTTTCCGTCATCATCGCGCTGTCGACCATGCCCTCCGTACTCTCGACCGTGGGGACGTCCTACGTGCACCGCTCCTCCCTTATGTACCCTTTTCTCATCATGCTCGTCGGGTACGGCATCCATGCCGTCTACCGCGCCACTTCCGGTGCCATCCGCGCCGGCGTCGTATGTCTTATCGTCATGCTCTACGGCGTCGCTGTCGTCAACTTCGCGCATCTGTATTTCTTCCGGTTTCCCCTGTACAACTCCGAATCCTTCGGGCTGAGCCAACGGATTTACAGCCGGTATATGGCGCTCGCCGACCGGAAGAATATCCCCGTTTCCAATATTTCCTTCTCTTCCGTGGGCTACTTCCGGAACTATGTGTTCTATACCGATGCGCTGACCCACGAGACTGCTCCGCAAATCCGAAAGGCCATCGCGGAAAAGTCATTCACCTGGAAGACGTCCCGGTTTACCGACCAGTGCCCGACGAAGGCGGACATCGCCGCAGGCGAAACAACCTACATCCTTTCGGACACCTCACCGTGCAAACAGCTGTTTATCAAAAAGCCCATGATCGCCATCGCGACACTCTCAGACGGCGGATCGCTCTACATGATTTTTAACGACAAATTGTGCACGCCGCACGCGCTTCCCCAATATCCTACCGGATTAACGATGGAAGACCTGGACATCGAACATCTGGACGAGCAAACGTTCTGCGAGAAGTATTTGGTGCAATACCAGAATCCCTTATACCTTCCGCAGGGGAAAGACGGAGCGTGGATTACCCAATGAGGTGACGAAAACTGCATTACCCTATGGTGAGCGTATCGCGGCGCTTATCTACAAGGAACCATTCCTCTTTCGGCGATTCCATCCACCGCGCGATTATGCGGTCGGCATCGTGCTTCTGCGAAACATGGCAGCGGGCGGCGGCGACCTTCTGGGTAAACACGCTTGTGATGTCGACGACCATATCCGCTTCCTCTCTGCGGTACCCCGGCGGGAAAAAGACAAAGTAATCGGCCATGGCATCGCTTACTTCACGGCTTACCACGTTATACCAAATGGCATCGATGGACGGGTGATTCCGGTACACAAAGCTCGTAATCATGGAAACCGCAACATGGTCCAGGTGGCCGGACCCGCCCTTGAGATCGAAGGTAATGAGAAGGGATGGGTTATGCCGTTTGACGAGTTTTGCGATGTTCTCCGCAACCGCATGGTATAGGTTATTTGAGAGCGTCCCGTCCTGGTAGTGCAGAAAGTGTACCTTGGCAACCCCCAACGCGCGGGCGGAATTTTCCAGTTCCTCCTTCCGGATTGCCGCAAGCGTTTTGCCGCCGATCGGATGGAACCGGGGGTCGGACGCGCCGTCCGTGACGCAGATAACGTGCACATCCTCCGTCTTAGCAAGGAGCGCCAGCGTACCCGACGGGCCGAACGCCTCGTCGTCGGGGTGCGCGATGATACAGAAAACAACCCGCTTCATAGTTTGAAGTATACTATACCCTATGGTGCGCTTCACACAATTTGACGACAGGCTTCGGAAAATTTGGGACAATGCCATCGCCAATGAACAAGCCGCCTTGCCATTCCAACGCTACGCCTGGCACACAGCCTGGTACGAGCACTTCGGGCAGGAAGAAAAGCTCTTCATACTCGCCGATCCCGATACGAAAACGATCCTGCCGCTTTCCATCCTCGGGACGACCGCCCATTTCACCGGCGGCGAGGAAATTGCGGATTACCTCGATGCGCTTGGTACGGTGAAAAAAACACACTGGGAACGCGCACTCACCGATCTTAGGAACGCGGGTGCAACCGAGCTCCTTCTACGAAACGTTCCGGAGGGGTCCGCAATACATGCGTTCTTTGCGTCCGTCGATGCCGCGGAAATTTCCGAAGAAGACACGACACCCATACTCACCCTCCCGGATACCTTCGATGCCTACCTACAATCGCTTGGCAGAAAAGAACGGCATGAAATCAAACGGAAGATGAGGCGCTTTGCGGAGGCGCACCCGTCATCCGGATTTGCTGTGCTGACCGATCCCGACATATCTCTCCTTATCAGGCTCATGAAACTCAACGACGAAAAACACGTGTTCCTGACTCCCCCGATGGAAAAATTCTTTACAGCACTCCCGTCTACCGTGCCCGATATGATCCGGCAGGCAACACTCACCGTTGACGGAAAAAGTATAGCGACGACGCTCATGTTTGAGGTCGGCGATTCCTTGCTTCTGTATAACTCGGGGTACACGCCCGAAATCGAAGGGTCCGGCTGGTACCTCAAAGCGAAGCTTATCGAGTGGGCGATCGGGCAATCACTCGCGTCCGTCAATTTCCTGCAGGGCGGCGAACGGTATAAATACGACTTCGGAGCAACAGACGCACCCGTCTACCGAATCCGACTGACGCTTTAGGTAAGCCTGCCTAACAAGCTGATGACGTCATCCACGCCCCGGAGCCGGTATTTGGCCTTGCTGTCCTGGGTGCCGACGTGCACGGTAACCGCATTGGGGAAATTGGCGAAGACGTCCTCATCCGTTACGTCATCGCCGATGTAGAGAAGCGTTGTATGTTCGTCCGGTCCGGGTGAAACGAAAAACTTACGGAGCGCATCGGCCTTCGTCCAGGAGACCGCCGGCCGAACGTCGATGTCCCGCAACCCTTCAATTACGGAAAAAAGACCGTCTCCATTGGATGCGCGGATCTCCTGCAGAATACGCGTCCTCAGCGCATCCATGACATTGGGTGCCACTTGCCGAAGGTGGCAGCTCACGGTCAGCTCCTTCCACTCGATCGAGGCATTGGGAACACCCCCTGCCAAGCTTGTGAGCCGGTCATATAGCGCCCGAAGCGACGGGATATAGGCTCCGGGCAACGGCACCGTGCGATACGTGCCGTCAATCACCCACTCCAGCCCGTGGTTCCCTGCAACGCGTATGCTCTTGGACAGGTGAAGATAGGAGGAAAGGTCAGTAATACTCCGCCCGCTTATGATTCCCACGGTTCTCCCCTTCTTGCGGGAAAGCCGGGTAAGAAGGAGGGGGATTTCCGGCGAAACGACGATTTGATCCGGTGCATCCGCAATCGGGACAAGCGTCCCGTCAAAATCGAAGAATGCCGCAAGCGTTGGGCTTGCTACCAATGCTTCAATGACGTCAGGATGCGAAAGTAACTGGCTCATTACACGAGGTTAATAAGCGTCCGAAGGAGCTCGGCGGACCACCGGTACACATTGTAGTTCTCGACAATCGCGCGCATTTTCCTCATGCGGCGGGTTTGTTCCGAATGCAGCATCTCGAGGGCCTCCTTGATCGAATCGGCGACCTGCTCGATATTGTAGGGATTGACGATGAGGGCGTCCTTAAGTTCCCTCGAAGCTCCGGCAAACTGGGAGAGGACAAGAACGCCCTGTTCATCCTCGCGGGAGGCGATGTACTCCTTGGCGACGAGATTCATGCCATCATGGAGCGACGTGACGAGACAGACATTCGCGCGCCTATAGAGCGCGTTGATTTCCTTATGACTGTGGTGGCGCTTAAGGAAAAGGATCGGGCGGTAGCCCTTCGTCTGGTACTTTTTATTTATTCGGTTCACTTCCTCCTCCACTTCACCCTCAAATTCCTTATACCGGGGAATCTTCGAGCGGCTGGGTGCTGAAATCTGCACGAATACGACTTTGTTGCGGTACGCGGGGTACTTCTCGAGGAATTCATCGATGGCGCCGAGCCGTTCCAGGATGCCTTTGGTGTAATCCAACCGGTCTACCCCGACCACGACAAACGGCATGTCTTTGAGTATCTCGAGGGCTTCCTTCATGTTTCCGTTCGTCTCATGGTCGACTGGCTCAACCGCGCCGGACAGCGCAATACTGATGGGGAAGGGTTTAATGAGGGTCGAATGCCCGCCCTTGACGACGGCAAACTGTTCCCAGTCGATGAGCGACTCGAGCTCATGGCTTACCGTGTCGATGAAGTTATTGCAGTGGTACTGGGTATGGAATCCCAAAAGGTCAGCGCCAAGTATCCCGTCAAGGAGTTCCTTCCGATAGGGGCAGATCGAAAACGATTCCGCGTTCGGCCACGGGATATGCCAAAAGAGCCCGATCGTGGCATCCGGACGGGCTTTTTTAATCATCCTTGGCAGGAGTGCGAAATGGTAATCCTGTACGAGGATCACCGGCCGATGCTTATCCTTGATTTCGGCAAGTAGTGCCTCGGCGAATTTCCCGTTGACCTTCTTGTACTCTTCCCAATCCTCTTTCCTGAATATAGGACGCGTGTGGGCGATGTGGCACAAGGGCCACAACCCCTCGTTGGAAAATCCGTAATAATACCCTTCTTCCTCCTCCGGAGTGAGCCAGATCCTGCGGAGCGTGTATTTCGGGTCGTCCGGAGGGACCTGGATCCGGTCATTCTTATCGACGACCTCGCGGTCCGCATCGCCCCCGCCGAAGGCAACCCACGTCCCGCGGCATGCCTGCATAATGGGCTCGAGCGCCGTTGCCATGCCGCTTGCGGGGAAGAAGTAGGAAAGCGATCCGTTTTTCTTCGTATGGATGTAGGGCTCCCTGTTGGAAACAAGGAAGATGGACCGCCCCTTAAGCGCGTCCTCGACGAATGCCTGCAAACGATCCGACGTCCACGGCGACTCATCGCGTTCGAGACGGAGCCTCGCCTCCTGGTTGGCACGGGTGCGGGCTTCCCACAGGCTGTTTCGTAGATTCGACACTTCTGTAGCGAGCGGCTTCAGAAACGGGTGGCTGGGGACCGGCTTATTCTCCGGCGAATTGCTGGTCCGCGAGGTGCGGAGCGACTCGACCAGGCTTGCAACCGGCTCGACGATGATCCAGCGCATAATAAGGAGCAAAGCAACGGCAAGCAATGCCGACTGGGTAAACATCCGGAAAATGTTCGTCTGCCAGATGTCTTTGAGACGCGTATCGATATATGAGGCGTTCTGCACGACCATCAGCGCGCCGACGACACTCTTCTCCTGGTGCAATGGAACGACGAACGCGTACATTTTGCTTCCCGCGACCGTGACGAAGTCCCCGTTTGCTTGGTCGGCGTCCATGACGTCGGAAACGACCTGGTTTACTTTCTCGTTTTCAAGCGGGATGGCCGCAGATGCCGCGACGGTCGCGGCCTTATTGTCGTAAATAGCCAGGCCCGCGAACCGCTCCCCGGTCGCAAACCGCTCGACGACGTTTTGGAGGTATGCGTTGGATTTGTTGATGAAGTTCGGCTCGACTGACTCGCGGAGGCTTTCCGCAACCAACGTCGACCGGTACTGGAGATCGGAACGCATGCGTTTCTCTTCACGCACGACCGACTGAACCGTGAACGCGGCAGTGATGAGTGCTGCTATCGCAATAATGAGGACAATGGCGGCAAATATGCGTTTCATCGGGCCCTCGGACTTTCAAAGGAAGGCATCTATTGTACCATATCTCCGCCAAGGGAGCGAACTACTACAGGTCATGTTTTCTTTGCGACCTCGAGCGTTTCAAGGAGCTCCTTGGTATACTTTTTTGCGTCTTCGCTGCTCATATTATTCACGTCTCCTGCCTCCTTAAACGTTTTGTTGGTGATGTTCTTGGGATTGCCGTGGTCTTCATCCGGCATCCCGCATCCGCAGTTGTAACACATACGATCATCACCTCCCCTCTATGAGTATTGTAACGAAAACGGGGTAACGGGTATTACAGCAAACTCCTGTTCATTCCTGTATAATGATCCAACGGGTGATACCTATTCCTCATCTCTCCAGTGCTGACGCCTCGAAACGACTGGCCGAATACGGCCCCAATATCCTGCGGGAAACCGCAAAGCAAACCCCCTTAGGCATGTTTATAGACCAGTTCAAAAACATCCTGGTCATCATGCTGATGGCCGCCGCGATCCTATCATTCATCCTCGGAGATCAGCTGGACGGGATACTCATCATCGCCATCATCGTCCTCAACGCTATATTGGGATTCGTCCAGGAGTTCAAAGCGGAAAAGGCCCTGGCCGCCCTAAAACAGATGACCGTGGGAATGGTGAAGGTCATGCGGGATGGCGTCACCGTAGAATTACCAAGCAGCGACATCGTTCCCGGCGACGTCATATTCCTGGAAGAAGGCGACAAGATTCCCGCGGACGGAAAACTGGTCGATGTTTCCCATCTTGAAGTCAACGAGGCGGCCTTAACCGGCGAATCGCTTCCTATCGCAAAAGACCTTAAAAAAGAAAATAAGATATTCATGGGGACGATCGTGGCGCTCGGCAGAGCCACCGCCGTGGTAACCCAAACCGGGATGCGCACCAAATTCGGCGCGATTGCCGAAAAGCTCGGGGAAATCAAAGACGAGGAAACGCCGCTCGAAAAAAAGATGGGTGTCCTGGGCAAGCAACTGGGGATCGTGGCATTGGTTGCTGCCGGGATTATTTTCGTATTGGGCTTCCTTCGGCATGACCCGCTCTTTGAGTCGATCCTGACAGCAATCAGCCTCGCGGTTGCCGCGGTGCCGGAGGGGCTACCTGCCGTCGTTACGATCGCGCTTGCCGTAGGTACCCAGGCGATGGTCCGCCAGAAATCCATCCTGCGGAAACTTGCGGCAATCGAATCCCTGGGCAGTGTTACCGTGATCGCAACCGACAAAACCGGCACGCTTACGCAAAACGACATGCGGGTAACGAACATGTGGATGGACGGAACATCATACGCTCCTACTGATCTCGAAGGATCCCAGTCAAAGACCCTCTCTGCAATCATTGACGTTGCCGTCCACTGCAATAACGCCAGCATTTCGCGCCTAACGGAAGACGGGACGCCCTCCGTCATCGGGGACAAAACGGAAGGATCGCTCCTACTTCTTGCCCACAGCATCGGCATCCCGCCCGAGGAACGCAGAGCCCAGGGCAAACGCATTGAGGAATTCCCCTTTAACGCGGACCTTAAGATGATGACCGTCATCCGGGAATACGGAAGTACCCGCCACACGCTCACCAAAGGGGCGCCCGAATCAGTACTCTCCGTTTGCGACCGGTATATCGCAAACGGGAAGCCCGCTCCCCTTACGCCCGCGGCAAGGAAAGCAATCGAAAAAGCGTTCCGGGCGTTTGCCGCAAAGGGCCTTCGGATGATCGCGTTCGCCCGCGACGATATCGCATGGAAAAACCAGTCGAGGGAACGCGTTGAGTCAAGCCTTATCTTTCTGGGATTCGTCGGCATTGCCGATCCTGCCCGGCCTGAGGTGATCCCGGCTATTGCCAAAGCGAAAAAAGCGGGCATTGCTACCCTTATGATCACCGGGGATAACGAGCTTACGGCAAAAACCATCGGCGAGGAAGTCGGTTTATTGTCCCCGGGGGATACCGTCATTACCGGGGCTACATTCGCCGAAATGAATGATACAGAGGCAAAACGGGCACTGAAGCACATCCGCATCGTCGCACGGGCGACGCCGGAACAGAAGTACCGCATCGTCAAACTCCTGCAGGGCATGGGACATGTCGTTGCCGTAACCGGCGACGGCGTAAACGACGCGCTGGCCTTGAAGCAGGCCGACGTCGGGGTTGCCATGGGTATTACCGGCACTGACGTCGCCAAAGAAGCAGCGGACATGATCATCACCGACGACAACTATGCGTCGCTTGTGGTTGCCATCGAGGAAGGCCGCACCATTTTCGACAACATCAAGTCGACGACCAAATACCTCATAGGCTGCAACCTGGGGGAAATCGGTGCGATCACCGGCGGCGTTCTCCTCGGATGGCCGTTTATCTTAAGCCCCCTGCATATCCTCTACGTCAACCTCGCTACCGACGGTCTGCCGGCAATCGGCCTGGCGCTGACCCCGAAACAAGGAGACATTATGAAGCGCGCACCGCGTACGGAAAAGTCTATTTTCAACAAGCATGATTTCCTGTGGTTTGTCGAGGTCGGGTTACTGACGACCGCTGCAACCCTCGTCTCCTTTTACCTCGGTGCCCGGGAAAACCTGACGCTCGGAAGGACACTCGCGTTCCTCGCGATCATCCTCGCCCAGCAATATATTTTCTACGATATCGCCGCTCGGAATAAGACGATACTTAATATTTCCCCCAAGAAATTCCCCTGGGCGCTGCTTCCCATCGCCATCATCATCGCGCAGGTAATCCTCCTTGAGATACCGTTCTTCGAACGTGCATTCGATACCATAGCTCCGCCCGTCACGTTCTCTATAGCCAGTGTCGCGATCACGAGCGCACTCCTCATTGCTTCCGAACTGCGGAAGAAATACGGCAAACATCTCTACTACCATCACTGATACGGCGCCCGCTTGCTGCGACAATTGCTTAGGTGCAGTATAATGAGTTTCGTTTTTCCAATATGGACACCAAACAAATCATACGGATAGCCCTCATCGTCCTCATCATCGGCGTACTTATCGGCGGGGGCGTCTTCCTTTTCGCCGTGAAGCGCTCGGCGGATTCCGCATCGGCAACGCCGACGCCGACACCCACGGAAACGATGGAAGAACCGACGCCGACCGATGACGCGGTACCGACGACGAATCTCACCCCTACCAAATCGGTAGCGGCAACGCCGACCAGAAGGCCGACGGCAACGCCGACCCGAGCACCCGCAACGACGCCATCTTCTACCCCGACCCCCGCACCGACGGCGGCTTCGGGTGTGGTGAACATAGAAAACAGCGTTAGTCCTACGACAAGTGCCACCTGCACACAGAACTTCGTCTTTTCGGCAAAGATCTATACGAACGGGGCGGCAACCGTCAAATACAAATGGCTCCGAAGCGACGGCGCCACCGCTCCCGAGCAAACCATCACGTTCACCGATGCAGGCATGCAAACCGTTACCACGACATGGAGCCGCGGGCCAATCGCAGCAGGCGAGACTGCAAACGGATGGGAACGGGTCGAAATTTTAAGTCCAGGCTCCGGACTCTCCAATCAGGCGGAATATACGCTTACCTGTACATCGCCGACTCCCACGCCAACTCTGTAATCCGTTTACGCCCCCTAGGCTATTTGGTATAATTGAGGCTGGATCCCAAATTGGTCGGATAAGCCAGAATATACTATATAGTTGGGTAGTATCCGTCGCGAGCGTGCATATGCGAGTGAATAGCTCGCGACCCAGTTTGGGGAAGATCGTTGGGAAGAAACCGCTAGGTTTCGTCCCAGAACGGGCCTGTAGCTCAACGGTAGAGCAGTAGCCTTTTAAGCTATTGGTTCAGGGTTCGAATCCCTGCGGGCTCACAGATACAAAAGCTGCCTCGAAAGAGGCATTTTTTGTATCTGCTAGCATGGGTGCCGAACCCTGAGGTCGACGGCAGGAGCATAGCCACCCGCAAGGCGGCTATGCGACTCGACAGGCGAGTACTCTCGCCATCCCTGCGGGCTCACATACACCACCCCCCTTCTCATCAAAATTTGCTACACTTATCGTACTAGGCCGCATCTATGAGCGATTCCCTCAAGCCGTCCGCTGATATACTTACGGCTCCGCGCAATAAACCGGAAAAAGTATTTTTCGCAAGCGCGAGACCGACGAAAGAGAAACCCCGTCCCGATTCTAAAGCCGCCGGCACTCTTGATGCCGTCGCGGACAGACTGCAAGCACTCGATGCGCTGGATAATGCCAAACTCAAAGAATTCGCACAACATGTAGAACACCAGCAAGCGAATCTGGATAGTAAAACCCGTACGGCCGTACAGGACAATCTTTCGTTACTGAAACGGGAAATGGACACCCTGGAAACTATAGAAGCCGCGGATATACTGGCAACCACCGATAGCCCCTGGGGAGCCCTCGTTCAGGAAATCGCCGAGTCTGACCGCTTAAAACAATCTATGCCAGACGCAACAAAACGCGAGCAATATGTCGGCAAATTGCTTTTCCCCTTCGGTGCCCAGCTGTTCCGCGAAATCAGATCGATGACTACCGATCCTCTAACCAGCGAACTTATGTTCCATTCGATTTTGGATGGCGTCCGGAATAATCCCGATACGGTCAAGTTGGCGCAGGCGTCCCTTCCGCATCCAAAGGACACGAAACCGGTGAAGCATCCGATGCGGCGCATGTCGCTTGCCTTACTCGGCACAAAGCTCAACGGTCACGAGTCGGATTCGCAAATCGATACCATGTACAAAAAAGACATCCATACTGCCGTCCTGAAAAGCAGACTATCTGCAGAACAGCCGCTCTTTGATATCGCCCTTACGGAACATATGCTCAAACAAGCAACAGAGGAAGCCCTCACGTCGGTGATGCCGTTTGCAAAGGAGGACGCGGCGCGTGTGGTTCGGGAAACCAAAACGGGCCTGGACGAAATGAAACGCATCCGGAATGTCATTGATTCCGAACTGCTTTCTGTCCGGGATGAACACTCCCTGATGCGCGCACTAGACAAGGTACAATCCACGAGATTCGAGGATTCGGACGTCATCGCGCCATATAAATTTGAATCTTGGGTACCGGAAAGTGTCGGCAAGAGTGCGCGCAACGAATTAGAAAAGCTTACCCGGCCCAACGAAGACCTGTATGCGAAAGGGCTCAAAAAACTGGCTGCAGCCGAACGTAAGTTTTCGTCCAAACCGGGTTCGTGGAGCGAACAAAAGTATACGGATCACATGAGTTGGCTTGCCGATCCTTTGGCCCAGGCGACACGCAAGCAGCGGATCATCAATATTATCGACCTTACGATGACGATTGCGACCCTCGTGTCGGGGGTAACCGGCGGAATCCAGCGTACGATAGAGGGCGGACCGCCGAGTCCCATGACCATTACCGACGCAGTCAACCAAATAGAGCAGCAACGCCCGTGGGAAGTGGCAGCGGATTTGGCAAGCCCGAAAATTCCGAAGTTGAAGCCGGTAGAGCGCCTGTAGCGGCAATGACGTGTAAGGGGTCATCCTGCGCTCAAACAAACAAAGCAAGCGCCGACCTGATGACCAGCGCTTGCTTAGGAATACGATTACATTACCTCGGTAAGTTGAGCTGACGACATGAGCATGTCATACGGAGGCATCGTCTGGCCCGGGTGCTTTTCGGCAAAATGCGCTTTCGCCGCATCTTCCGTCATCATCGCCGCAAAGTTTGTCTTTGCCTGCGCTTCATCGGCACCCTCAACCGTCATCACGTCGCCACACGTACACGTAAAGGAATATTTCTTCATCGCAAATCACCTCCTCTCTAGCAATTGTGAATTACCACACTTAATTAACCTTACCATAGCCGAATCGCGTTCGATATCTTACTTACATAGTGCCGCAAAAAAATATATAGTACGTTCATGACCAAACTGTCCCGGTTTGCTCTCTCATTCACACTCCTCCTTGCCTTCGTTTTTCCTATTCAAACGGCATATGCATGGAGCCTAACCGATGCGCCGGTTTCTTCCGGTACCTTCGGCACGTCGGTAGACAATTACGGACAAATCGCCATTGATTCCAATGGCCGGGTATATGTGACCGGCGGAGGTGCTGCCGGCGGCGATATAGAATTATTAGATGCTAACGGGAACCATGTGCGTTACTTTGGCCCTTCTTCCAGTACCGGCGTGGCGATCGACCAGGATGGAAATATCCTTGTGGTCGATTGGGATTCCGAAGTTGGTTCGGCCCCCGGTGTATACAAGTTCGGTCCCGACGGCACCTCGATAGATATATCCTCAACCGATCTGGGAGGTACCGGATATTTGCAATTCGCGTATTCCGCTGCCGTGGACAGTCAGGGCAATGTGTATATTTCCGACTGGCAGGGTAACGGTGACGCGGATCCCGTCTATAAATTCGATGCGAACGGAGACTACGTTGCAACGATCGTTGGCAACGGGGGCAGTTTTGATCAGATTACCTCGATCGCCGTCGATGGTAGCGATAACCTCTATGTCTTGGACGGCAACAACGCCAGGCTCCAAAAATTCGACTCCGGCGGCAATTTCGTATCGCAGATTACCGGAAATGGCGGAGCCTGGAGCTTTCCCGAAGGGTTCACGGTAGACGACGCAGGCAACGTGTTTGTTGCGGATTCAGGAAACAACAGGATCCAGATTTTTAACTCCAGTGGGGTCTTCCAACAGGAATTGGATGCTGCCGATTTTGGCGTCGGTTCGTTCAGCTATATAGCCGGTCTCGCAATGACCGATGAGGGAAAACTTTTTGTGGGAGACAGCAGCAGGATCCTCACGGCGCAATTCGACCGAGCTGCGGATGCGCCTTCAATAACGACCTTGCCCGGCAACCGAACCGATGATTCCACACCCAGCGTCTCCGGTACTGCCACCGACTCATACTCCGCGATAACGAACGTGGAGTTCTCCGTGGATAACGGTTCCTATTCATCCTGTATCGCAGACGACGGGTCATTTAATGAAACGTCGGAGGCATATACCTGCACGGTTGCTTCCCCGCTAACACCAGGAAGCCATACGGTACAAATTCGGACAACAGACAGCAATACCAACACGGGAACTGGCAATACGATTGCGTCATATACGTTCTGCTTTGGCGGCAGCAATTGCGACGTGCCTTCCCAAACTCAATCACGGACCGTATACAAGGTACCGGAATGTACGGACGCGGTGCCGGCAACGCCAAACCTTTTCCAAGTCGACGTGCAAGGCACCTCGGTTACGTTATATTTTGCACCGATTCCAGGAAGCTCCACCTATACCGTCGACTATCTCGTAGACGGCACAGAGGTCCGTTACGGTACCATGACTGGCCCACAACAAACGGAGGGTGTAATTTCATATAGCATCAACGACCTTGCGGAGGGTACGCCGTATATATTCCGCGTCATGGCAAAAAACGGGTGCCGCCCGGGAGACTGGAGTGACGGAGTACGCATCACATCATCGAAATCCGGAAACCAACAGAACAAGTCGTTCTTCCCGTAAACAGCACACGTAACCTGATAGGCTCGGATATGGTATAGTGGGTCACATGACGAGGGAAGAAAAAGCCCGTGAGATCTACAAACGGCTCAAAAAGGCCATCCCCAACCCTGAAGTGGAACTCCGATTCACGAGTCCGTTCGAGCTTCTCGCCGCAACGATCCTTGCGGCGCAGTGTACGGACAAACTCGTCAATACCGTGACTCCCGCCCTGTTTGCCAAATACGAAACGATCAAAGACTACGCCGCCGCCAGTGTCGAAGATATCGACGCGATGGTGACCAAAATCAACTTCCACGGGAACAAGGCAAAAAACATTCACGGTGCGGCCAAAATGATCATGGAGGTCTACGGCGGAATGGTCCCCAAAACAATGGAGGAACTGGATGCTCTGCCGGGAGTGGCCCGAAAGACAGCTAACGTCGTTCTGGGAAGTTGCTTCGGAATCGCGGAAGGGATCGTCATCGATACCCACGGCATCAGGCTCTCAAACAAATTGGGACTAACTACCGAGAAAGACCCGGTGAAAATCGAACGGGATCTTATGAAGCTTTTGCCCAAGGAAACGTGGATCGACTTCGGGCATCTTCTCACCCTGCATGGGCGCTATACCTGTACAGCCAGGCCGCATACCTGTGATAAGTGTCCCCTTGATGATCTGTGTCCGGAGTATGCCCAGTGGCACGGCCATTAAGAAAGAAGAATCTTCGCTTTTTCCAGTTGTTTGAGGGCAATCCGCCGATACGTCCGCCCCGCATTCCACCGTTCTGAGGCACGGGTAAGGATAAGCACCCGGAGCACCATGTGCCCCGGATTGATCGCCTCGACGCCCTCGATCCGGGATGTCCCGAGAATATGTTCACCGATGTGTTTGTCTTTCTTAAGCTCGGTTAGCGCCGTATCCAGAGCGCTGATCACCGCATCGACGGGCTGGTTGGATTTGACGGGCAGGTCGACGATGACCCGCGCCTGCCGTTTGGAGTAATTCACGATTTTCTTGATCTCGCGGTTGGGGAAAATATGGAGTGCGCCGTTCTTATCCCGAATCCGTACCGTCCGAATCCCCAAGGACTCCGTCACGCCCTCGCTCCCGGCTATATCCACATAATCCCCGACCCGTATCGTGTCCTCGGTCAGAATAAAGATACCGGTGAAGAAATCCTCGATAAACGATCGCAAACCCAACCCGACGATGACACCGACAACTCCGGCGGAGGCAAACAGCGGGGTGACGTTTACTTTGAGGGCTATAAATATGAAGTAAAACGCCGTCGCGTATGTAACAACCCTGAGGGCACTTTTAAGTACCGAAAAGTACGTGTTCGTCCGCGATGACTGGATGTTCTTCGGTACCCGGATAAACCGTTGGAACAACGCATCGACAATAACCGCGGAAATGAGCGGGATGACAATTTTTAGGATCACGGAAACATCCATATGCCTATTATATCAGGAGACGTCATGGACGCGCTAAAGCGTCACGTTCGGATAATGAGTGATCGTGAGCGTTTTGCGGGTTGCCGGGTCAATGACGATGGCAACCACATCGATGCGGTAGTCCCCCTTCGACTCGGGATGCGTCATGCGGTAGTAGTCGGCCGTTGTAACGATCTCCCGCAATTTGCGGGCCGTAATGGCCGTCTCAGGCGTACCGAAGACGGAAGACGTACGGGTTTTCACTTCCACGAATACCGTTTCCGTGCGGTCACGCATGATGATGTCTATTTCCCCGTACCTAATCCGGAAATTTCGCGTAAGCAGGCGATAGCCTTTGTTTCGGAGAAATGAAACGGCGAGCGTCTCGCCAAGGGCGCCGATCGTGTTATTTCGCGGCTGTGGGTTGAACTGCTTCCGCAATCTTTGTAGCACTTTTCCCTAGTTTACCACGAAGGTAATAGAGCTTGGCGCGTCTGACGTCGCCGTGCTTTTTGACTTCTATCTTCTTGATCCAGGGGGAGATAAGCGGAAAGATGCGCTCGATACCGATTGCCGCCGCACCGATCTTCCGAACCGTGAACATCGCATTGGCGCCGCTGCCTTTGATGGCGATAATGATCCCCTCGAAAATCTGGATACGCTCGCGGGTTTCTTCTTTGACTTCCCTTTTTGTTTTCCCGGCGACTTTCTCGCGCTCAATGAGCTTGTAGTGTACGCGGACCGTATCGCCGACATGGATGTCGGTTTTCGTTTCGTTTTCCCCGTCTTTACCGGTCCAGGTGATGCTGTTTGCCATAATTAAAACTGGATCCCCGATCAGGTCGGGGATGACAGCTATTCTATCATTCCCGAGAGATTCATACAAGCTCGAACGAATGTCAGGAATAACGGGTGCGGGGTAAGCGGCCGGGAACGGTACTCCGGGTGGTACTGCGTACCCAGGAAAAAGGGATGGACGCTTGTGGGTAATTCGATGACCTCGGCAAGATTCTCGACGATTGAACGCCCGGAGAACACGAGGCCTTTCTCCTCAAGTTTTACTGCGAATTCGTCGTTGAACTCGTAGCGGTGGCGGTGCCGTTCCCAGACGGTCTTTTGGTTTGGATCGCTGTACCCGCCGAATTCCGTATAGCTCTGGTCGGCGATTGATCCTTCCTTCACCTTGCATTCCCAACGCCCTAAACGCATTGTCCCGCCGTAGGCGCGACGTTTCCTGTTCTCTTCCTGCAAGGGATTCATGTGGATGATGGGATACGGGGTTACTTCGTCGCATTCCGTCGTATTGGCGCCCGTAAGCCCCAGGACGTTCCGCGCGAACTCAACCGTCGCAAGCTGCATGCCGTAGCAAAGGCCAAGATACGGGACTTTGTTTTCCCGCGCGTAACGGATGGCTTCCAGCATCCCCTCGACTCCCCGCGCGCCCCAGCCAATGGGGACGATGACGCCGGACACTCCGCCCAAAAGCTTCTCCGGGGATTCTCCCTTTTCGATCTTTTCGGAATTCACCCAGCGGGTCTTCACCGTGACACCCTGCTGCCAACCCGCATGATCCAGAGCGTCCATGAGTGCTGCATACGAATCCCGGAGCTCATAGTCCCCGGTGCCGAAATACTTGCCGACGATCGCAACTTCGATGGTCTTTTTCTTGCTTTCCTGTACCCGGTCCAATAATTTCGTCCATTCCGTCATTTCCGGCGCTTTATCGGGAAGCCCGAAAAGCTTCAGGATTTTCTGCGCGAACTGCTGGTCTTCGAAGGTCTTCGGTACGGCATAGGGGGTATCTTCGTCGGGATTACTGATGCAGTGCTCCGCATCGACGTTACAGAACATCGCAAGCCGCTCCCGTCGCCTTTTGTCGATTGCCTTCTCGCCGCGGCAGACGATGAAATCCGGCTGGATCCCCATGGAAAGGAGGAACTTGACGGATAGCTGGGTCGGTTTGGTTTTGGGTTCCCCCAGGTGGTGCGGCGTAGGCAGATAGGAAACGTGCACATGCACGACCGGGGCTTTCTTGACCGTCTTAAGGATTCTCGACGCCTCATAGTAGAGCATGTTCTGGTACTCGCCGGCAGTCCCCCCGAGCTCCACGATGACGATCTCGGCATCGTCGTTTTTCGCGGCCACAAGCATCCTATTTAGAATCTCGTCGGTGATATGGGGAATCGCCTCGACATCCTCCCCCTGGTACTCAAAATTCCGCTCCCGGTTGATGACCGCGGAGTAAATCTGGCCCATGGTGACGAAATTGTGGCGGTGGACGTCTTTGCCCAGGATCTTCTCATAGGTGCCCATGTCCATGTCCGCCTCCGTGCCGTCATCGCAGAGAAATGGGTCGCCGTGCTCGATGGGATTGATAAGGCCCGCGTCGACATTTAAGTAGTTCTCGAATTTAACGGGGGTAACTTTGTAGCCTCTGGCTTGAAGGAGGAATCCGATGCTGGCGGCGGTAACTCCCTTCCCTAACCCGGAAAGGACGCCACCGGAAACGAAAATATATTTGGTTTCTTGAGGGTGCACAATTTAAGATACCAAAAAAACACTCCCCCGTCAATATTTGGCTGGGGGTATGGGCAGATTGTCCGATCGCGCTATTTCCCTTTTTTTGGCTTGCTTTGGTTCCGCCGCTCGGGCCTTGTTGCTTTCGTGCTGAAATTTTTCCGGAACAGCGAATAAAAAATGTCCCCCTTGGTGATCACTCCCACGACTTGGTCGTCGTCATTGAGGATGGGAAGCTGGTCGACATGCCGCACGATCATGCGTGAGAGCGCCCGCATGACGAGTGTCGCCTCCCTCGCAAAAATAACGGTCGTGCTCATCATGTCCCGCGCTTTCACCGGGGCCATCTCCTTGATCCTGTCCTCCATCGCCTCGAAATCCTGCGGGGTTTCCAGGAATTCCAACACGTCCTGGTACTTGGGGTATATCCGCTCCAGTACGTCCTTACGGGTTACGATGCCGACGAGACGGCCTTTGGCGTCGACGACCGGGAGCGTGTGGATATGGGATGAAAAAATCTTCTTACACAAATCACGATATGTAGTGTCAGGGGTTACCGTCAGCACATCCTTGGACATGATGTCTGAGACAATCATAACGCGGGTTTTCGTAAGTATAGCACAACGGAAATTATAAATGTCAACTACTCCTTACGAGGCGCGGAACGGGGTGGTTTTGTGTTTCCTTCTCACCACCTTAAGCTCCAGCATGGTGCGGTGGAGGACGGCAATGGCCTGGGAAAGTTCCTCGCCTTTGGCTTTCCGGGCAATAAGGCCCTTGGCGGAATCCATGGCTTTTTTGATCTCGGATTCGTTGATCTCGTCCGCGTGGACGGCGCGGGAGACTAAGATAGTGACGCCGCCGTCCTTGGGCCGCACCTCCATGAAGCCGCCGCCGATTGCGAGAAAAAATTCCTTCTTGTTAGCAAGGATCTTCACTTCCCCTTCTGCAAGCTGGGTAAACAGCGCCTCATGCTTGGCAAGGACCTCGATTGTGCCGTCCGGCGTCGGCACGGAAACCGCGTCAACGCGCTCTGAAAACGCCTTCCGCTGGGGTGTGATGACATCTAAAAGAAATTGCATACGTGTATATGTCATTCCCGCAAGCGCGGGAATCCAGTGATTAATAAACTGGATCCCCGATCAGGTCGGGGATGACAGGCAGGAAGCCTGTCATTTTACTTCGTCTATCGTACCGACCATGTAGAACGACTGCTCGGGTTTGCCGTCATGCTTGCCGTCTAAAATTTCCTTGAAACCCCTGACGGTTTCCTCTATCGGCACGTACTTGCCCGGTCTCGCGGTAAACGCTTCGGCAACGAACATGGGCTGGGTCAGGAACCGTTGGATCTTTCTCGCGCGGGAAACAGTCAGCTTGTCTTCCTCAGACAACTCTTCCATACCCAAGATAGCGATAATATCCTGAAGATCCTTATACCGCTGTAATACTTTCTGCACGCCACGCGCAACATCATAGTGCGTGTTGCCAACAACCAGCGGGTCGAGGATCCGGGAGTTCGCGGTCAAGGGGTCGATTGCCGGATACAAGCCTTGCTCTGCAATAGACCGCTCAAGGGAAATCGTCGCATCCAAATGGGCAAACGTCGTGACCGGCGCCGGATCGGTATAGTCGTCCGCAGGCACGTAGACGGCCTGTACGGACGTAATGGATCCCCGTTTGGTCGACGTAATGCGCTCCTGCAGGGCTCCCATTTCGTCTGCAAGGGTCGGCTGGTAACCGACGGCGGATGGAATACGACCAAGGAGTGCCGATACCTCGCTTCCCGCCTGCGCAAACCGGAAAATGTTATCGACAAAAAGCAGCACGTCCTGGCCTTCCTCATCCCTGAAATATTCCGCCATGGTTAACCCGGTCAGTGCGACTCTCAGACGGGATCCAGGCGGCTCGTTCATCTGGCCGAAGACCATCGCGGTCTTGCCGATGACGCCGGATTCCTTCATCTCTTTCCATAAATCATTCCCTTCGCGTGACCGCTCGCCGACACCGGTGAACACGGATACGCCTCCGTGCATTTCGGCGACGTTATGGATAAGCTCCTGGATAAGCACCGTTTTCCCCAATCCTGCACCTCCGAAAAGGCCCATTTTGCCTCCCTTCACGAAGGGAGAAATAAGATCGATGACTTTGATGCCCGTCTCGAGGATCTCGCGCTTGGTTGACTGGTTCTTCAAAGGCGGCGCTGCGCGATGGATCGGGTGTTTTTTAACGCCTTCCACCTTCGCGCCCTCGTCAATGGGTTCGCCGACGACGTTAAAGATGCGCCCGAGCGTTTTCTTGCCGACCGGCACGGAAATGGGTGCGCCGGTTGCCGTCACGGTCAAACCACGGGAAAGACCGTCCGTCGGACCCAATGCGATAGCACGCACCCGGTTGTCCCCCAAGTGCTGTTCCACTTCAAGTACAAGCATCTTAGACGCCGTAAATTCCGAAGGAACCGTGAGCGCTTCGTATACTGCGGGAAGGTACGCATCCGTAAACTGGACGTCGATGACGACTCCCTGGATCTGAACAACTATTCCCTCTTTCGTATTTTTTGCGGTATTCGTTTTTTTTGCCATAGCTCCTCCCTTAACTAAATAGGTTTATTCGACGGCCAATCTCGCCGTCACCATATCGGTAATTTCGTAGGTAATCTTCTCCTGCCGTGCCTTGTTATAAAGAAGTGTCAAATCATCCTGCAGGGAATTGGCATTGTCGGTCGCGTTGTGCATCGCGATCATCCGTGCCGAATGCTCGGCAGCTTCCCCCTGAAGAACGGCGTCCCGTATCTGGTTTTCGACGTAATGGGGAAGCAACGATTCGAATACTTCGGCAACGGAGGGCTCGATCAAGAATTCGTAATTCCCCTCTTCTTTCGTTTCCGCCGTGTCGACGCCGGAAATGGTCAACGGAAGAACCGTTTTTGCCCGCGGTTCCTGCTTGGTGATCGACAGGAATTCGTTGGAAGCCAAATCAACCGCATCGTAGCCGCCGGAAAGGAACTGTTCCGTAAGATAGTCGACGAGTGCGGGGACGATTTTCTCAAACGGCGTCGTATCCGAGAAGTCCGCCTTCACCCCGTGCCCTAAGCGGGTTACAAAGTCCGCACCCTTCTTGCCGATGGTTACCACATCGTAATTGACGTCCTTGTAGTGCCGCATGAAAAACCGGAAAAGTGAAGTGTTAAGGCCGCCGCAGAGTCCCTTGTTCGTCGACAACAGGACGACCAGACGCTTTCCCGTCGGCTCGGGCGCCAGCAGAAGCTTGTGCTCCCGGTAATCGGTCCGTTTGGATAGCCGCATGACCATCTCGTAAATCTTCTGGGCGTACAATTTTCCCGCAAGGGCCGCCGCCTGGGCTTTCTTCATTTTCGCGGCCGCCACAAGCTCCATCGCTTTGGTGATCTGGGCGATGTTTTTCGCACTCTTGATCCTTCTTTTAATAAGGCGGATATTTGCCATGTGTTTTATTGGGTTATCCCCGACCTGATCGGGGATCCAGTGTATAATTCTCTGGATTCCCGCGTTCGCGGGAATGACAATGCTTCATTTAAACGTTTTCTTAAATTCCGCGATTGCCGTTTCCAATCCTTTCTCGATTTCGGGCGTCAGCACCTTTTCCTTGGCTATACCGGCAAGGACTTTCTTATACCGGCTGCCAACATAACTTAAGAATTGTGCTTCGAACTCGGTAACCCGGTTAACCGGAATCTCGTCGAGATGCCCTTTGGCTCCCGCCCACATGATCGCGACCTGTTCGGAAACGGAAACCGGTACGAACTGGCCCTGTTTAAGAAGCTCCATCATCCGGCTGCCGCGCGCGATCTGTTTTTTCGTTATCTCGTCGACATCCGCGGCAAACTGGGCAAACGCCGCCAAATCCCGAAATTGCGCCAAATCCAAACGGAGGTTGCCGGCGACTTTCTTCATCGCCTTGATCTGCGCCGATCCTCCCACACGGGAAACGGAAAGTCCGACGTTGACTGCCGGCCGCTGCCCCGCGTTGAAAAGGTCCGACTCCAAAAAGATCTGCCCGTCGGTAATCGAAATGACATTCGTCGGAATATATGCCGATAAATCCCCTGCCTGGGTCTCGATAATCGGCAGCGCGGTAAGGGAGCCGCCACCCTTGTCCTTGGACAATCGGCACGCGCGCTCGAGCAATCGGCTGTGAAGATAGAAGACGTCTCCCGGGTATGCCTCGCGGCCGGAAGGCCTCCGTAACGTCAGGGAAATCTGACGGTATGCCCACGCATGTTTACTTAGATCGTCGTAAATGATAAGGACATCCTTACCTTTGTCCATGAAGTATTCGCCGATTGCGGTTCCCGCATACGGCGCCAGGTACTGATAGGTAACCGGATCCGAGGCGGTTGCCGACACGATGATCGTGTGACCCATCGCGTTGTGTTTCTCCAAGTCCGCAATGACCTGGGCAACGCGCGCGGTCTTCTGGCCGATGGCAACGTAAATACAAATGACATCTTCGTTCTTCTGATTGATGATCGTATCGATGGCTATCGCCGTCTTCCCGGTCGAGCGGTCGCCGATGATAAGCTCCCGTTGCCCTCTTCCAATAGGGATCATGGCGTCAATTGCCTTGATGCCCGTCTGCAGAGGAGTGGTGACCGGCTGCCGGTGGACTACCCCTGCCGCGATCTGCTCCATCGGATATCTCGTTTTTGGCGTCAGTTTACCCTTGCCGTCAACCGCCTCACCCATGGGATTGATGACGCGCGAGAGGAAACTTTCACCGACGGGCACGGAAAGGAGAGTGCCGGTACTTCTGACTTCGTCGCCCTGCTTGAGTGTCAGGTAATCGCCAAGCACCATAATGCCGACTTCTTCCTCCTCAAGGTTAATGACGACTCCGGCTACCCCGTTACTAAACGTCACAAGCTCGAGGTACTGGACACCGGGAAGCCCTGAGGCTTTCGCCACACCATCCGAGAGCGTCGTCACGTACCCGACCCTGCGGGCGCTCACTTTTGATTCGTAGCTTTCGAGCTTCTTGACGAGTTCTTTGGCAATAAGCTCAGCAGTCATTTGTTTCATAGTTTTTATGATGCGGTCACTAAGTGAGCCATTTGATTGAGTTCGTTCCGAACGCTCGTATCGACGACCCAATCTCCCATGGTGATACGCAGTCCTCCTAAAAGCGCCGGGTTTACCGCGGCAACAATACTAACCTCATGGCCGGCTATCCTTGAGAGCACCCGGGCGATATTCTGGGTCTCAGGCGGAGTAAGCTTCACCGCCGACTCCACACGTGCCGTCGCTTCCGCTTTGGCTGCCGCAGTCATTTTATACAGCAACGACTGTACATGGGGAGCGACCTCCCGTGCTTTCCCGCTCTTTTTGAGGTGGGTGACCACCCCTTCGACAAACCCGCGTGCGTCCTTGGAAATAGATTTCATACCCTAAGATACTCCTTACGAAGCGGATTTCCTGCCTTCCTTAAGCGACCAGGATTCAAGATCCTTGACCCGTTTCTCGATGAGCGCATGCTGTTCTTTGGCACTCATGATCGAGGCAAGAAGGCGCTTCGCCATCACGACGGCAAGGTCGACCGCTTCCCGGCGGATCGCGGCTTCGGCGGACTTCTTGATGTCCTCTGCTTCGCTCTTGGCCCGCTCGATAATGACTGCCGCCTGACTGTGTGCGTCAGCGACGAGCTCCTTCTCGACCTCTTTGGACTGTTTCTTGGCGTCCTCAATCACAAGGATGGCATCCTCACGGGCTTTGCCCATGGCCTTTTCCTGCTTCTCCTTCATCTTCTCTTCTTCAGAGCGCATCTTATCAGTGAGCGCAACCCCCTCGGCGATCTCTTTTCTCCGTTTTTCGAGCATGGAGAGGATCGGCTTATATAAGAGCTTTTGAAGGATGAAAAGGATCACCAAAAAATTGATGACCTGAGCGCCCAATAACGTTGGTTCAATACCTAATTTTTCCATTTGTCACTCCTTAACTAATTAGACGAAACGAATAATGAGTGCGATGACGAGTGAGTAAATAGCGATAGCCTCAGCAAACGCCACACCCAAAATCATGGTCGTCCGAATTTCACCGGCTGCCTCAGGATTTCGTCCCATGGCTTCCAGTGCTTTTCCGGTAAGTATGCCGATGGCAACTGCCGGCCCGATTCCGCCGATTGCGACGGTCGTACCCATCATGATTAACCGTACCATTTCTTCCATATACTCACCCCTTTCTTTTTGCCCGTAATAGGGCCTTAAACGTTTATAAGTATACCCCGATCCACGCGTTTGGCAATATGCATCATGAATGCGCATGGGCAGCCGCCCCTGCGGGCGCTTCCTCCCCATGCTCCTCCTCGCCATGCGATACCGCGACATTAAAGAATGCCGCCGACAACATGGAAAAGACAAGTGCCTGGATGACGCCGACAAACAATTCCATCAACAAAAACGGCAACGGGAGGACAAACGGCATAAGGAACGCGAGGACTGCCAGAAGCACTTCTCCGGCGAAGATGTTCCCGAACAACCGGAACGCAAACGACACGACCTTCGAAATATCCGAGGCTAACTCAAGAATGCCGACACTGAACATGATAGGGTCCTTGAAATTGACGAATCGCTGGGAATAGTGGAATCCGAGATTTCTAAATCCGAAAAACTGCATGGCGAGGATGGAAATGAGTGCCAAGGCAAACGTCATATTAAGGTCCGCCGTCGCGGCCCTGAATAACGGGACGAATTTCGTCGTACCATGCCCTTCCTTCGCAGGTTCCGCCGTGGCGGATGCGCCCGCCTCGGGCTCCTCCCCGTGGGCTCCGGTTGGCACCGGAGTCGGTACCGAATGATCGCCGGAAGGGGTAGTTGGTGTTTCCGAGACGTCTCCCGCCGTAGACTCCGCGGCAGCGGGGGCTGCTGCTTCCGCTTCCTCACGGAAGTAGCCGATCGTGCTCACTCCGGGCAGCAACCCCACCCAGTTAGCAGTCAGAATAAAAAGAAAAAGGGTCGCAAGAAGCGGAAAAAACTGCGCGATATGCTTCCCTGCGATAGCCGCAAAGAAATCATGGAGTCCGCCGACAATGCTTTCCGCGATAAGCTGCGCGTTGCCCGGGATCATCTTCATGTTCCGTGTCGCATTAAGGGAGAGGACGATGAGAAGCCCCATGACAAGCCAGGTCGTGAGTAAGGAGTTCGTGATGCCAAAACCCCAAAGGGTCCAGAGGCGTTCCGCCGCTAATGAAATATGTAACATGATTCCTTAATAAATGCTGTCCGAACGCCCCATTATCTCTTGACGGACATTTCCTTCACAATACGTAACAGTGATGTACATCCGAACACGAGCCCGATAAAAAACAAAACAAGGGTCGCTTTTGGACGCGTACCCCACACATCATCGAGTTTGGTACCCGCCAGCAACCCAACTACCATGGGAAGGGCGATATCAAATCCGATTTGTCCGGCGAGCCCTACATACCGCCATCCCGGATCTTTTACCTTTTTCGGGTCAGCGGGCTTTGTCTTTCTTGGACGGATATTCCCTTCTTCATCCTCCAGAGTGACATCGTAATACTCCGTTTCGCCCGAATCCTGTTTATTCATGGTCATTGTACGCCCCAAAAATTTCCCAGTCAACGCGCACTCCTAACGGTCGAACATCCCGTTTAACGGGCGCGCCTCATCAACTAATAGTACCAGGCGGTCGTCTTTCTGGTCCACCTTACCGGAAACCATCACCGCCTTGTCCCGTTCCCATACCGATCCGGTAAGTGCATAGATTTTCGGAAAAATGACCGCTTCGATCGAACCGCTCAAATCCTCGAGCCGGACAAACGCCATTTCCTTGCCGCCGTTTCTGGTGAGGATCTTTTTGACCTGGGTGACGAGTCCGACCGTCTGGATTCGGTCTCCGACGCGCTCCGGCGTAAGGGAGGATATCTGGGTTATCTTATCGTTGTCCTTGAGACGTTCCAATGCTTTCTCCAAAGGATGCGCGGTGAGGTAGAACCCCAACAGCTCTTTCTCAAACGCAAGGAGTTCCTGGCTTGAAAGTTCGGCGACTTTCGGCAGATGGTCCGCGTGATGCGACGCACTCTCGTCCCCGCCGTCAAACAGTCCGACCTGCCCCAGGGACGCCGCCTTCCGCTCCTTGTGTACCCGGTCAAGCTGCGTTTCGAGGGCAGTAAGGAGTGCTGAGCGTGAACCGAAGGTGTCCATGGCACCGGCACGTATGAGACTCTCGAGCGTCTTCTTGTTTACCTTGGAAACGTCGACCCTTTTGAGGAAATCGACAAACGTCACAAACGACCCGTCCAACTTCCGTGCGGCAAGAATGCTCTCGATTGCCGCCTCTCCGACATTTTTGATGGCGGACAATCCGAACCGGATCCTGCCGTCTTCGACCGAAAACTCGATATCGGAGCTGTTTATGTCCGGGGCAAGTATGGAAATTCCCATCCGCTTACACTCGGCAACGATCAGACTGATTTTCTCGTTCCTTGTGTCCCCGGTATTGGCCCGCGATTCGGCAGTCAGCACCGCCGTCATGTACTCGACGGGATAATTGGCTTTTAGATACGCCGTCTGGTACGCAATCACCGCATAACAGGCCGCATGGGCCTTGTTGAACCCGTACCCCGCAAACGGCTCGATAAGATGGAATATATCCTCCGCCTTCGTCCGGGACATGCCGTTTTGCACACACCCGGCGACGAATTTCTCCTGCTGCTTCTTCATTTCGGAGGGGATTTTCTTGCCGACTGCCTTCCTTAGCTTGTCCGCATCCCCCCAGGTATACCCGGCAAGCGCAATGGCCGTTAATAGCACGTCATCCTGATAACAAATGAGGCCATACGAGGTCTTAAGGACCTCGACCAAGCGGGGGTCCGGGTATGTGATCGTTTTGGGATTATGTTTCCTTGAAATAAACTGCGGGATGATCTGCATCGGACCGGGCCTAAAGAGCGCGACCATCGCCATAAGATCGTAAATAGTCGTCGGCTTGAGCTCCTTGATATACCGCCGCATCCCCGCGGACTCAAGCTGGAATACCCCGGTCGTTTCGCCCTGGGCCAACATTTCGAAGGTTTTGGTATCGTCAAGCGGGATAGAATACAGGTCAATCGTTATTCCTTTCACTTCCTCGATAAACTTCATGGCCGCGGCCATGATCGTAAGGTTACGAAGACCCAAAAAGTCCATCTTCAAAAGCCCGACCCCATCCTCGCCGACCGTGTACATGTCGTACTGTGTCGTGATGCGGTCGCCTTTGCTTTCCCGTTGAAGCGGCGTATATTCGACGAGGGGCTTGTCCGCGATGACAACCCCTGCCGCATGCACGGACGCATGGCGCGCTACGCCCTCGAGTTTCCTGGCGACATCCAATAGACGTTTAGTTTCCGGTTCTGCCCGATATGCGGTCGCAAGCTCCGGCGTCAGGTCGATTGCGCGATCTATCGTCATGCCTGCCCCTTGCGCACCTTGTGGTATCAATTTGGCGATCCTATCCGGCTGGGCGTACGGCATGCCAAGCGCACGCCCCGCGTCCCGTACCGCTCCCCGGGCCTCCATGGTACCGAAGGTGATGATCTGTGCCACTTTGTCTTCCCCGTATTTTTCCGTGACATATGCAATGACTTCATCACGGCGGTCGTCCGCGAAATCCAGGTCGATATCGGGAGCACTCGGCCGGTATGGGTTGAGAAACCGCTCAAAGGGCAAACGGAAAAGGAACGGATCCAAGCCGGTGATGTTGAGGATATAGGAAACGACGCTCCCTGCCGCCGACCCTCTTCCCGGCCCGACGCCGATCTTTTGCGCTTTCGCCCAGTTGACGAAATCCTGCACGATAAGGAAATATTTGGCATACCCCTTTTTAGCGATGATATCGAGTTCGTATTCGAGCCGTTCCGTAATCTCGTCAGTTACTTCCTTGTATTTGCCGCCGATCCGCTCGTTAATAAGCTGCCGCAGGTGTTCCTCCGGAGTCTGCCCCTCCGGAACCGGGTAGTTGGGAAGGATCCATTTGCCGACGGATAGTTCGATATTGCACATGTTGGCAATCTTGACCGTGTTTTCTATCGCCTCAGGATACTGCAGGAAAAGCTCGGTCATCTCCTCCGGGCTCCGAAGATAAAAATCCGGTGAATTATACATGGATAACGGCCGGTTTTTCTCCACGATGGTCCGTTGGGTCTGGACGCATAAAAGGATCTCCTGCGCTTCCGCATCGTCAGCACGTACGTAATGGACGTCGTTGGTGGCAACAAGCGGGAGTCCAAGCTTGCGCGAGAGTCTCACGAGTTTTTCGTTTACCTCGTCAATCTCCGGGATTTTCGGATGCTTCTGAAGCTCGATATAGTAATGATCGGGTCCAAAAAGCTCAGAATATTTTTTCGCGACTTCCTCCGCCTCCTTTTCTTTCCCTTGCATCAGAAGCTGGGGCACCTCCCCCGCAAGACATGCGGACAGACAGATGACTCCCTCATGATGTTTGGTTAATAATTCCCAGTCGATCCGCGGCTTGTAGTAGTAGCCTTCGAGGTGCGCGTAGGTTACGAGCTTCATGAGGTTTCTATATCCCACGTCGTTTTTGGCAAGGAGCACAAGATGAAACGGGTCCGTGTCGATCTTGCCCTCCTTATCGAAACGGCTCCTTCGGGCGACATATGTCTCCACCCCTAAAATCGGCTTGATGCCGGCGGCCTTGGCCTTGAGGTAAAACTTGAAGCTGCCATACATGGCGCCGTGGTCGGTAACGGCCAGGGTATCCATACCCAATTCCTTCGTCCGTGCGATGAGATTGTCGAGCTTGCCTAACCCGTCAAGAAGCGAAAATTCGCTGTGGACGTGAAGATGAACAAAATTAGCCATTGGTCGGTTTATGATAACGCCTTTTTGAGCGTTTCCACTATAACCCCCGCATCCGCTTTCGGCAACTGCCGTTTGACCTGGCCCAAGAGAAACATGAGCGACTGCTGTTTGCCTTTCTTGTAATCCTCTGAAGCCTTGACATTTTGCCGAATGGTCTCGTCTATGATCCCTTTGAGTGTTGACTCGTCCACGGGAGTTGTGACCTTGCTCTCTACAATTTGGGTTGCGATATCCTCGGGCGTTGCACTGATATCGGTAACCCTATTGATGATCCAGTTGGCAACAACTTTTGCCTCAAGCCCCGCCTGCTTGATCACGGGATGTTCGTACGTTTTTTCAAACAGCGCCAGTTTATCGACCGCGTCAATAAGTGCGGTTGCCAATTCTTGCGGTAATCCGTACGTTTTTATGAGGGTCAGTTTCTTAACCTCCGGAAGCATCGGCATTGACTCACGGATCGCCGCCACATACGCATCGTCAAATCGCATCGGCGGGATATCCGGCTCAGGGAAGTAGCGGTAATCGGCAGCCTCTTCCTTGACGCGCTGGGAAACGGTCGCTCCTTTGGCTTCGTTCCACCCGCGGGTTTCCTGAACGGGGATCTTCCCCTCGTCCAAAATCCTCGCCTGACGCTCGATTTCGTAATTGATCGCGGCAACGGCAAAGCGGAATGAATTGATATTCTTCACCTCGACTTTGTACGGAGGAAGGCCTACTTCGCCGGGGCGCCTCAGGGAAATGTTGGGTTCAAGACGCATCGAGCCCTTTTCCATGTCCGCATCAGAAATCCCCAAGTACCGGACGATCTGATGCAACTTTTTGAGGAACTCCCGGGCATGCTCGGCATTTTTGATGTCGGCTTCCGTCACGATCTCTACCAGCGGGACGCCGGAACGGTTGAAGTCAACGAGCGTTACGCGTTTGCCGTCTATAGTCGCGTGCTGGAGCTTGCCGGTGTCCTCCTCAAGGTGGACGCGGTGGATTCTCACATCCCCCAACGACGTTTCGACCTTTCCGCCGCGGCACAGCGGCTGGTCGTATTGGGAAATCTGATAGCCCTTAGGAAGATCGGGGTAGAAATAATGCTTGCGGTCGAACTTGGAAACCTTGGCGATCGTGCTTCCTACACTCAATCCCAACATAATCGTCCAGTCGACGGCTTGCTTGTTCGGAACGGGAAGCGCGCCGGGAAGTCCCAAACAAACCGGGCAGGTCCCGGTATTGGGGGGTTTGCCGAAATGATCGGCCGGGCACCCGCAGAACATACCGCTTTTCGTTTTTAACTCCACGTGTATCTCCAGTCCGATGACGGGTTCGTACGTATTCATAGTTATGGCCTCAGCCTGTCCAATAACCTCGGGAACGGGATCGTCTCACGGACATGCGGCAGCTTGCAGACCCATGCGACCATCCGCTCAATACCCAATCCGTATCCGCTGTGCGGGACGCTGCCGAATTTCCGAAGATCGAGATACCAGGAATAGTCGTCCATCGAGTAGCCGTGTTCCTTGATTCTTGCTACGAGCGTCTCGTAGTCAGTTTCGCGCTCGCCGCCACCGATGATCTCCCCGTACCCTTCGGGAGCCAATAAATCGGCGGACAACGCGCGGGTTGGATCCTTCGGATCCCGCTTGCAGTAAAACGCCTTTACCGCCGCGGGATAATGCGTGACGAACACCGGGACCTCGTAATGGGTCATCAGCGTCGTCTCGTCGTCGTTACCGAAATCCGTGTCGTAGGTCATGTCGCTTCCCAGTTCTTTCAGTTTGTCGACGGCCTCTGTAAAGGTCAGCCGGACGAATGGCTCATTGAGCGCTTTCGTGAGCGTGGTCGTATCCCGCTCTATGAGCTTGAGCTCCTCGGCGCGCTCCGTAAGGACGCGATTCAAAATGTATTTAATCATCGCCTCTTCGATATCCAACGCCTCAAAAAGCGTCGTAAACGCCATCTCGGCATCCGTCATCCAGAATTCGATAAGATGGCGTCTGGTCTTGGACTTTTCCGCCCGCATGACGGGAGAGAAATCATAAGCCCTGCCAAACGATGCGATCGCCGCCTCAAGATAAAGCTGTCCGGATTGCGAAAGGTACGCCGGCTGCCCAAAATAATCCAACTCAAACAGCGTCGTCGTCCCTTCGCATGCGGACGGGGTGATCGTTGGCGAATCGATCCGCACGAATCCGTTTTCCCGGTAAAAATCATTGACGGCTCCCTCAATCGTATCGCGGATCCGGAGAATTGCCCATTGCCGCCTGCTCCGAAGCCACAGGTGTCGATGGGATAGGAGGAAGTCCGGACCGTGATCTTTTTTGCCGATCGGATACTCCTCTTTCACAAGATGCAAAATCTCCATGTCGGAAAGTGCGATTTCGTATCCCCCCGGAGCCCTGGCTTCCGTTTTGAGCGTCCCGGCGACGGAAACTGCTGACTCAAGCGTGATACTGTTCACTTTCGCAAATACTTCAGGGCTGACCGCATCCTTGGCTGCGGTCACTTGAAGAAATCCGGATCCGTCCCGGACATGGAGGAATATAAGGCCGCCGCTTCCCCGCTTGTTGAACACCCACCCCTTCACGGTCACGATCTTGCCGATATGATCTTGACTGTCTTTGATAAAAAATGGTGTATGCATCGTGTTACTCCTTTAGTGTCGGCGGCTTGTTGGTATGCCAGCTTGTCGCCTGCTGATAGGCATGCCCGATCGCAAAGAGCTTGCTTTCGGAAAACATGCCGCCGATAAGCTGCATGCCTACGGGAAGATTATCCTTGGTAAATCCGCATGGGATGGCAAGCGAGGGAAGTCCGATGATGTTTATTAACCCGGTGTAGAGATCCGCCATCATATTCCTCACCGGATCGTCCAAAAGTACGCCCGGCTTGGTCGGCATCATCGGCGTTACGGGAGAAAGAATCGCGTCGAACTCCGTAAGCGTCTTCGTGTACGCGTCTCTCAGAAGCGTCCGAGCGCGTTGTGCTTTCTTATAGTACGCGTCATAGTACCCGCTCGAGAGTGCGTAGGTGCCCGTCATGATACGTCGTTTCGATTCGTTCGTGAACAAATCCCTGCCGCTTCCGAACCGTATGCCGTCATACCGGGAGAGGTTGGAGCTGGTCTCGGATGGCGCGAGGATATAGTACATCGGCACGCCGTACTCGAGCATCGGGAGCGAAACGTCCGTGACGATCGCCCCAAGGGACTCCAGGGTAATTCTTGCCGCCCGTATGAGTGCATCGATTTGAGGATCCAATCCGGTAAAAAATTCCGTGGGCACGGCTATCTTTTTCCCTTTGATGCTGCTACCCAGGGCATCGAAATACTGGGGAACCGGCTCAGCGGAACTGGTCGCATCGTAGGGGTCATGCCCCGCAATGACTTCCAAAACGAGCGCGCAATCTTCCGAAGTCTTTGCCGTCGGCCCCATGGTATCCAGGCTTGACGCATACGCGATCGCTCCGTACCGGGAAACCCGGCCATACGTGACCTTCATCGCCGTGATGTTGTTCCAGGCAGCGGGATTCCGGATGGATCCCCCGGTATCCTCGCCGATGCCAAACGACGCATACCGCATGGCGATTGCCGCGGCAGGACCACCTCCCGAGCCGCCGGCACTCCGCGTGAGATCCCAGGGATTCATTGCGGGGCCGTAATCCGTATTCTCGGTGCTTGCACCGTGTCCCCAGGCATCCATATTCATCTTGCCGATGAGAATTGCTCCCGCGTCTTTCAACCGCTTGTGGACGGTTGCGCTATACGGCGGAACGAAGTCGTCCAGAATTTTTGAGGCCGCCGTCGTCCGCACGCCGCGCGTCAGATACGCGTCTTTCATCACGTAGGGAATGCCGGGGAGTTTGAGCGAAGCCAGATCGGATCGTGCATCAATTGCCGTTGCGTTCTCAAGGGCCGTGTCTCGATCGACTATGGTTATGAACGCATTCGTAGACGGCTCTGTCGCCTCGATCCGGTCATACGCCTCGGTAATAAGATCGACGCTCAAAATTTCTTTTTTGCGAATTTTTTTGATAAGTTCGGCAATCGGCAAATCAATAAGGGTGCTCATTTCTCCTCCAATACCGCATCGACAACAAAATATCCGTTGTGGGTCCTTTTCGCATTTGCTAAGGCTTCTTCCTGGGTGAACATGCGCGTGGTATCAATCGCATCCTCCCGAAAGACGTTCTCAAGTCCGGTAACTTGGGACGTTTCTTCCACCCCGTCCGTAGGAAGGGACTGAAGCTTGGAAACGTATTCGACGGTAACCCCGACCTGCGAAGTCAACGCTTCCGTCTGCTTTTCGGTGATCGGCAGGTTAGCGAGCTTTGCGATATGCGCTATGTCCGTCTTGGTAATGGGTTTTGTACTCGACATATTGTTATTATACGAATTGTACTATTTCTTGCGTTAATACGTGGTTTGCATTTTGTAAACGGGCTACGCCCAAGCAATCCTATAATCCCTTAACGACTATTATTTACCTCGTAAATCAAAGCGCTGCGCGCTGCAAACCATATTTATCTCTAAGCTCGCGAATATGTCGTTCGCTCGCAAAGAGCTAAATAAAAAACCAGCCGGTGTGGCTGGTTACAATTGTGTCGCGTCTTCCGCACCAGCCGTTACCGGGAAACCCGGTTATTCTGCTGGTTCTGATTAACAAAAGACGACATTTGCTTAATTCTAGTAAGCTCCCTTTGATATGTCAATGCCAACTCCTTCCTTGCGGGGGCCTATCGTTTACGCTATCGTAGCTCTATGACGAAATATCGGCAGTACGTGCAATTGATGCTCGACGAAAATAAGGAACTGTTCGACGAATTCAAGCCTATCCACGACGCCTACGTGCTAAACCCGGCGGTCAACCAGGCCAAATACAACGCCATCGGTTCCGACGTCATGGACGTCATCAGGGAATACGAACGGCGGCTCTGTGCCAAGATGGGTGCCGGGCAGTACAGCAAATTTTCTATGAATCTCTCCGAAAAATTCATGGCGGAAATCAAAGCTATTTTCCCTAAAATCATGTTTATCGGCGTTGAGTAGTGTATGGATATAACATTCAGAAAAGCCTCAGTTGAGGATTGCCGTGGCACACTGGAACTTCTGACTGAGCGCCACCGGGAGATCCATCCCGACGAGCCCGTTCCGTTTACCGAAAATGGTGAGGAACTCTTTCGGAATACGATTTCCTCCGACGAGAGTTACATCATCATTGGGGAAAAAGACGGAAGAATCGTCGCGACCGCAACCGTGTACATCCTTCCACGCATCAGACTTGGCGGATACTTTGCGCTCCTGGAGTCAGTGATGGTAACGCGAGATTTCCGGAGAGCCGGCATCGGCACGAAACTCATCACATACGTCATAGAGGCATGCCGGAAGGATCCGCGCATCAGGAAGGTGAAACTCGGAAGCAAAAAGGATGAGGAGGGCGTCCATTCGTTCTACGAGAGGCTCGGGTTTATCTACAAAGAAAAACTCTTCCAGCTCTCCCTGAAATAACAACCCTCTTCCTTCGCGGACGACACTACTCCAACAACGATTTAATTTTCGCGATTGATCCGTTAACGTCGTTGGTGTCGAATACCACTCCCTGCCAGCCGCGTGCTTTCACTGCCTCGATGTGTTCCGGGATATCGTCAATGAACAATAGCTCCTCGGGACATACGCCTGCCTTTTCCTCCGCGATTTCGTATATGCGCGCTTCCGGCTTCACCACTCCAACGACCGACGAATCCACAACAACGTCCCAGGTAAGTGCGGGAATGAGGCGCTTACGCATCGCAAAGTGAAAGTCGTTCTTCTGCGCATTGGTGATGATACCGAGACGGAACCGTTTTGAAAGTTCGGTGGCAAATGCATGGGTTGCGGGTAGCGGCGTATGGAAGTCCGTCCAGAAATCCGCAACCTCGGGATACGGCTCCGGCAACCGAACGAGCGACGCTAACTCCCGCATATACGAGTCCGTCTCGCCGCCGCGGACGACACCGGACCAGTGTTTCTTCACAACAACGTCTATTTCGGTAACCGAAATATTATATTTTGCCGCCGCGTTCTTGAATCCCTGTACCCAATCGAGGAATACCCCGCCGACGTCAAAATAGATGAAGGAAACGCGGGATTTCATAAAGACCGGACCGCGGCATTCGCCTGTTGCTCAAGGCGGTCATCAAGTGGCGCAAGCGCGCCTGCTACCTTAGAAATCAGCCAATCGGCAATCTTCGGATTCTTCGGAAGAAGCGGGCCGTGGAAGTAACTGCCGATCGTATTCTTGTAGGTCGCACCTTCGTACCCATCCTGACCATTGTTGCCATTCCCCCTGATGACTTTAGCAAGCGGCAACATTCCAGATCCCAGGTGCGTCCTGCCACCGTGGTTTTCGAACCCGACGATCGTCGTCCCGGCAAGTTCCGGCGGATTGATGATTTCCGCAACCGTATTGCCGATTAAGCGCTTCGCCTGGTCGCCCGGATGAACGGTAAAAAGATCCCAGATTCCGGCGCCGGGAATCGGATCCCCCTGATACGGTTTATAGTACTTGCCGACAAACTGATAGGCGGCACAGACAAACAATGCCGGTGTCCCCTTCTCGATCATTTCCTTGACGACCGGCCCCTTCCGTTTGAGGAAGTCCTCGCCTGCCAACTTCTGCTGCCGGTCCTGCGCCCCACCCATGAAGATGATATCCGTGGTACGCAAAACAGACACGTTCGTCTCCAGTGTTACCGGCACGATTTCCGAAGGGATCCCCCGCCACTGACATCGCTTCTGCAACGCGATGACGTTCCCCCGATCACCATACGTACTCATGAGATCGGGGTATAACCACGCGATGCGGACGTTCTTTTTCATAGAATTTTCCTGCCTTTGAGGATTTTGCGCACCTCGAGCATGGCGGAATAGGTGGCAAGAACATAGAGCTTGCCGTTCGATGCGGACAACGCGGCAGAAAGATCCGGTTCCGTCTTTACGGTGTGCCCGGCATATTTCATCCTGGTCGCAATATCATAGACCCGGTCACCGCTCACGACAATCCGCGCGCTTTTGGGAATCATTTCAAAATCCACATCCCAAATCCAGGAAACATCACGGCCATCAGGAATCCGGTCGTTGAGAACAATCAGGAATTCCTTGGCGCCCATTTCCAATACGGTCCGGAGCGACGCGTTGAATCCCGCGGGATTCTTGGATAAAAAGAGCTTCACTTGCCTTCTTCCAACCTCGATCTCTTCCTGCCTCCCAAACGCCGGGGAAAATCCGTGCAGGGCTTTCCTGATTTCCGTATCCCCAAGATCCAGGGATTTTGCGAGCGCAACTGCCGCGAGCGTATTGTATTCGTTATACAGTCCCGGAAGCGGGCTGGGCCATGTATGGATTGACGGCGTGGGGCGCTTGTTCTTGCAGGAAGGACACCGCCATATGCCGATATGGGAGTAATAGATCCCGTCATACACGAGCCGCTTGCCGCAGTTGGGACAGAACGTCGAATCCGTCGCATGCTCGGGTACCTTGAGATATTCCTTCGGTTTATTGAGTCCGAAAAACACCATGTTGCCCGGTACGGATCGCCCGATTGCGGCAATCCCCGGATCATCGCTATTGAGGATGACGGTCGTCGATTTCGGGAGTTTTTTTATGGCCTTTTCCCATTTCTCTGCGATGACATCGACCTCACCATAGCGATCAAGCTGGTCGCGGAAAAGATTAAGAAGCAGAAGCCGCTTGGGTGCCATTACCCGCAATAGGATTGGGAGGGAATTCTCATCGACTTCGAAAATGCCGACGTCTGCCGTAATCCTTCCCAGCCAGTCGCTGTTTCTGATAAACGAGGAGACGATACCATTAAGTAAGTTCGCGCCCGAGGCGTTATGGACAACCGTGTCGCCGATATGCTCAAGGATGGTCTTAACTATCAGGGTTGTGGTCGTCTTCCCGTTGGTTCCGGCGATAAGGATGACGCCGTCCGAAAGACTCCGGGCGAGTGTTGAGGCGATATCCGGACGCAGCCGCAGCGCGATTTCCCCCGGCCAGGTTTCCCCCGCTCCCAATCCAAACGACGTCGACAATAACGAAACGAACTTCGTCGCAACAACAACGAGGCGGTCGATAAGACCCATATATCCGCATTATCGCGCAGGAATAGCGCCCATAGCAAATAGAGAAGGGATCAGACGACCGGGGCGTTAAGAAATGCGTGGACAAACACCGGTGCGCCCTTATATGTAATCGTCTCGAGACCTATCGTAAGCGGCACCTCGGGATACGTTTTCAGCACCTCGTACGCATACTGCCAATCTCCGTCGGATCGGGTTACGTTTTCCCGGAGTCGGGTCGCCTCAGCAAGCTCGGATAATGTCCGTTTGAGGTACCCTAACACATCGGACTCCGTAATTCCCAACGGAGCAAGCGTGTCAGGATGTACGATGCCTCCGGCAAACACACGGGTTGCCATATCGCTTCCGATACGGGCGATTTCCTGTCCCCCGCCAACCCTTTTCGCGACCCAATGATCATTATACGAAGCATTCATCTGGGGAAACGTAAGCTCCTCAGCGGTAAGTGTAAACGGCCCGCGGTGAACCTTGAGCCGTTCTCCTTTGCCTGCGTACCCGGATTTGAGTCCTTGTGCCAAAATGCGCTCTGCTTGAGATTGCATACTTTAGGGTATTCTACACCCGCATCAAACGAAATTCACCACCGATCGCCACAAATCTGTCGTCGACGGATACGGGAAATGCGGCACTTCGATCACCGGTCCTCGACGGCGTTTTTGTTCCTTATAGGGATCATGCGCCGAAATAACAATTGGCACCTTGCGTCCGGTTATGTCCGCGTATAAACCGTCATAGAACGCATCGATACGTTCCGGTGTCTCCGGCAAGGGCCGCGGTATGGTAAACAAAAAACCGTATCTTCCTAGCACCCTGGACCAGTAGGACATGGGGACGACGGATTCCGTGATTGCACCCCAGCGCATCCCCTTATCGGATGCATACACATACGGTTCATGTCCCAGGATCACACGGTATCCCTTCCTCAAGAGGTGTCTGATCGCATGCAACTGTCCCTGCGTAAACTCAAGTCCTCCGGTCAGGTATGCAAGGGGCACGCCGGCCTGCCGCATACGCCATACATAGGCGGCAGCCTCCTCACTGGTGCCGACGTTCGAAACGGGCTCGACAAGGTCACGCCATTTCCATATCTGCGGGATAGAACGGGCAGTGGCAACCTCCGGAAATACGGACCGCATGACCCTAAGATGCCGGGAAAGGAGAGTCTTTCGTCCAATCTGACGTTCGACAAGCCGGTGTTGGTGGGAAAGTAACGCATCGGACAGTACGACATGCGACGATGCATCCCAAACGTTGGCCTCCGCAACCATCGGATCCGAAAATAGCGGCAGGCCGGTGTGTTCGACCCTTGTCATACGTCGGCACCCATTGGACTAGAAAACCAAATGGCCAGCTTCCTTGTCATGAATGTAGGCAAGCGTACTATACGTTCCTTCCTGTAACTCCCGCTCGATTTCCTGATCACGATGAAACCATGCGGCAAATTCCTTTGTCTGATGCGCGACATCGCACGCTTCATTAGCCACTCTCAAGAGGTCAGCGTTCGTTGCGATAGGATGCAGTAGTCCGGCGGCAACATAGCGTGGCAACATACGGACCGGCACATACCGCCAGGAACTGTGTTTTCTCGGTTCGAGCCGCATGGGTCGGTCATCCCTGGTACATTCCTCTGCAAAACAATAAAACACATGCATATCGCGCTCCCGACCTTCCGCGGCAATGCGAACGGGACTGATGTGGGATTCGATCAGATATTCCGGGTGAAAAATACGTATCCCGGTTTCAGCAAGCGTCTCCCGCATTCCCCCGCGGGCGGGATTTCGACGTTCGCTTTTCCAAAGCTTGCCCCCGGGAAAACCCAGACGCCCGCTTCTCAAGCGCATCGACATAAGCACTTTTGGATTGTCGGTATCGGTATCTCTAAGCATCATGACGATCGCGGCGGGACCATTGGAAGGAAGATTGAAGTTGGGCAGCGATAGCTGTTCTGCCCTTGTCATACTACATTGCCCGCAGGCGCTTAATGCGGTCGGGAAGAGGCGGATGCGTGTTGAAGAGATTTGCAAACCATGCGCCGAATTCCTTACCCTTGAAGGGATTAGTGATATAAAGATGCGCGGTCGCGTTGGTCGCCGCCTCAAGCACTTCCTTGTCCTTCCCCAACTTCTCGAGTGCCCGTGCCAACCCTTCCGGATATCGTGTGAGCATCGCTGCCGAGGCGTCTGCCAGATATTCCCGATTGCGAGACGCGGCAAGCTGGATAAGACTTGCAACAACCGGTGAAAGGATTGCAAGTACAATACCAACGAGCATCATAATGCTCCCTAATCCGCGATCCTCATCCCGGTTGCGGTGGCCGCCCCACCAGAGGGTCCGCAAAAACATGTCCGCCATATAGGCAATCGTGCCGACCAGCACCGCCACGACGGCCATCAGGCGGGTATCGAAATTCTTTATATGGGAAAGTTCGTGTGCAATGACCCCCTCTAGCTCTCGGCGTTCTAGCGTTGCGAGTATTCCCGTCGTTGCCACAACCACGGCGTGCTTCGGATCTCTCCCGGTAGCAAACGCATTCATCGCCGTATCATCGATGACGTAGAGTCGAGGCTTAGGAATTCCTGCGGCAATGGCGAGATTCTCGGCGACGGTAAAAAAATCGAAGTCCCGCTTCCTGTCTGCCGGTCGCGCGCCGGACATCGTCAGGATAAGGGAATCGCCCCAGTAGTAGCTTATGAAACTCGAGAATACGGAGAGAAGAACGGCAAACCACATGAAGCCGTTCCCGTATCCCAACGCCTGTCCCAGAACATACGCGACCAGCACGACAAGGGCTATGAACAGCGCCATGATAACGTACGTCTTAGTTACGTTTGCGCTTATTGCTGAAGTGATGGTCATGATTACTCGAAGCTTACCTTGACCGCTTTCCGTTCTTCCTCACTTGCCGCGAAGAATTCCTTCTCGGCAAACCCCATCATCTCGTTAAAGAGCGTATTCGGGAATGTCCGGATCCGGATATTGTAGTCGTTCACAACCGAGTTGTAATACTGACGGCTGTAGGCCACTTTGTCTTCCGTATCCGAGAGCTCTTTTTGGAGCTGGGTGAAATTTTCGTTTGCCTTAAGCTGCGGATATGCTTCCGCTACGGCAAACAGTTTCCCCAATGCGGCTGTAAGCATATCGTTTGCTTCCGCTTTACTGTCGAGCTTTTTTGCACTCATCAATGCGCTTCGGGCTTTCGTTACTTCGGTAAATACCCCTTTTTCATGTTTGGCATACCCCTTGACGGTATTGACGAGATTCGGGATCAAATCCGCCCGGCGCTTCAGCTGGATATCAATCTGGCTCCACGCTTCTTCAATCTGTGTCTTCAAGGAAACGAGCCCGTTATAGAGCGACCAGAAATAAACGACGAGAAGCAGCGCTGCTCCGCCGAGAATCCAAAGTATATTCATACCATCACTCCTTTCGTAACCATTTCGCAAAATCATTATACTCCATTGCGTTAAGTATGTGTGGCTTTTCCGCCCAACCCCGCCGGGCAACCGAAACGCCGTAACGCATCAGGTCCATGTGCTCGACGGCGTGCGCGTCCGTGTCGATCAACAACCGGTTACCGTTTCGGATTGCGTCGAAGACGAGCGCATCTGATAAATCGAGACGATCAGGATACGCGTTGATTTCGAGGGCGACGTCGTGTTTCTTTGCTGCCGCAAAGACTGCGGGCCAGTCGGCATCCACTCCCTCACGGCTACCCAATAACCTTCCGGAGGGATGACCAAGGGCACGCACCTTGGGGTGGGCGGTGAGGGCCGTGATAAGCCGCTCGGTAACCTGACTTCGCGGTTGGGTAAATGCTGAGTGAATAGACACAATCACGCCATCGACATAGTCCATCGCCTCGAGCGGCAACGCTAATTTCCCGTCCGGCTGGATATCTACCTCACACATGAGGAAATAGTGTACCCGTTTTTTCACGGAATCCTTCCACGAGGTATATTGTTGTTCGTATTTTTCCTTTCGGCGCTTCATAATATCCACAATCTGCTGCTTTGACTGATCGGACAACCTAGGGTTATGATCCGAGAATCCTACATACTCGTATCCCAATTTGCCCGCCTTGGAAAGTATGGTTGCGATGGTGTCCTTTCCTACGTCATGCGAGGAATGCAAATCATAACTTGAGTGAACATGAAGGTCACCGCGCATATCCTCAAGCTCCAAGAGCTTCGGAAGCTTGCCCTTAAGGGCTGCAGCAATTTCCCCTTTGTCTTCACGGAGCTCAGGGGGAATATAGGGAAGGCCGACCGCCTTATAAAATAACTCCTCCGTCGCGTATTCTTTTGTCTTCCCGGTCTTGACCGTCTTTATGCCGTGCTCGTTTAAAGAAAGCCCCTTCTCGAGGGCAAGATTTCGAAGCTGGATATTATGGTTCTTGCTGCCCGTGAAATACTGGAGCATCGCCCCATATGCTTTTGGTTTCTGCACTCTCACGTCGACTTGCTTACCATTGGCAAGGAGAACCGTCGCCCCTTTGGGGCCATGGTCTATGAGCTTAGTGTGGGGAAATTTCAGAAAATGCTCCAACACCTCCTCGGGCTTTTCCGTTGCTGCGGCAATGTCGACATCGCCGATCGTCGACACCTGGCGCCGTAGGGATCCCAAAGCGTCCACACGCTCGACACTCGGATGCTTCTTTAAATGGGCTATAATTTCCCGGGCAATCGAGTCAGCATAGGGAAGCGGCATGCGGTTTTCCTTAATCGCTCCCCTCTTGTACGTGGCGATGGATTCAAGGATGACCGTCTGCGATTTCTCGCCGAATCCCTCCATTTCCGCGATCAGTCCTTGATTTGCGGCTTTTTCCAGATCAGCAATCACGGTTTTAGGGTTGTCGAGCTTGAGCTTGGTTACCAAGATAAATGCCTTTTTGGGGCCTATTCCGGGAACCAGAAGCAGCGGAAATATCGCTCCGGGCACCTGAGATAGCACTGTTTCCCAGTGTTTGGATTTGCCGGTTTTGAAGAGCTCATCCAGGTTGCCTGCTATACTTCCGCCGACACCGGGGATTTCATCAAGCTTACCGTCATCCCAATAATCCTTAACTTCGCTGGTTAAGTGCTCGATACTGTCGGCCGCCCGTTCATAGGCAATAATGCGGAATCGGTTGGCGCCCGTGATTTCGTAGGAGGCTGCGATTTTTCGGAGTAGCTCGGAGATCGCCGCATTAGTCATCATAGGAATTTACCTCCAAGCGTACCATAGTCGTTGTAAGCCTCACAAATATCAATTATAATGATGGCCCAAGGGATCGTAGCTCAGCCTGGTTAGAGCGCCTCCCTGTCAAGGAGGAGGTCGCCGGTTCGAGTCCGGTCGGTCCCGCCAATAGGTATATTCCTTGGGTTGCTATCTCTGTCTGGAATGGAGGCTACCTTACCAAATGGTTGAACAACTGAAGAAGTACGTAAGCAATCCGGATTCACTCATCTCGCTATTTCTTGGACTCGCCGTCGTCATCGTCATCGGCGTCATGATTTTTAACTACGTAAAAAGCCCGAAAGCGCCGGGCATATCAGATGCCAAGAGCGACGCCAAGCAGGAACAACAGGCAACTGCGTCAGCAGCTGCACTTCCGGCATCACACACGGTGGCAACGGGAGAATCGCTTTGGAAAATTGCGGATCAGTATTACAAAAGCGGGTATAACTGGGTAGACATCCGGGACGCTAATAATCTTTCAAGTCCCAATGCAATCGAGGTCGGTCAGAAATTAACGATTCCGCAGGTTTCCAAACGGGAACCCGGACAAATTGCGAACGCGACGATCGAAGTGAAACGCCCGGCGGACGGCAAATATACGGTAAAACAAGGAGATTCACTCTGGAATATCTCAATGGAAGTATATGGTACGGGATACCGGTGGACGGAAATAGCTAAACTTAATAAGCTCGAGAATCCGGGTTTGATATTCACTGGCAACGTTCTGAACCTGCCCTAGTTTTTTGAATTTTGTTACAATATGAAGGGAGTCCTCCCACGGAGTCCCTTTCGCGGGATTAGTACACCGGTAGTATGCATCCTTCCCAAGGATGAGAAGGGGGTTCAATTCCCCTATCCCGCTCCAATCCCCGAGCTGGCGGGGCGGCGCGTAGCGCCGCCCATTGATTTATCTCAATCCCGCGCGCTTTTTGGTCAAAAAGGGTTAGGTTCGAGCCGAAGATTTTTTGGGCCAACACCTTTTTGGCATTTAAGTCCTGTCCACTGGCGGTATTAGCCGCGTCAGCAGCTTCAATTATCCAATTCTTAAAGGGTTCGAGCCAAGCATGGTGCGTTTGTTGAAATCGAGCAATTTGTTCTTCCAGCGTCTTCTTGGCAGAAAGTAATTCTTCTTTTTTGACTAAATAAGATTCTTTATCAACGTCTTGGTCTAAATAGGAATCAAGAAGACGCTGCAGTTTACTGCTAATTGCTCGAATTTCTTCCCGTTTCTCCCCAACAAACGCACCGCAGGACTGGACAAGTTCTACCTTTTCTACCTCTAATTTTTCCAGCATAATCTTTGCCCAGGCCTGCTTCAAAGAAACTTTTTGTATCATTTCCGAAACTTGGCTGTCCAGCAGTTCCTGGCGGGTATACGGTTGATTACACTTCATCTTCTTGGACTTTTTCGTACAGCGGTAGTAAATGTGGCCTTTCTTTAACTCTGCCGTGATCATCATGCCGCACTCACCACACCTAAAAAGTCCTAAAAATGGTTTAGGAATACGGGGTTTTGACCAGGGCTTACTTCGTTTGTTAAGTACCAGCTGGACAGCCTCAAAAAGTTTCTTGGAGATGATTGGCTCCTGAACCCCTTCGTGGATCTCGCGAAGATAACGAAAATGGCCGTAATAGAAAGGGTTGGATAAAACTTGTTTGGAGACTCTATCTATCTTCCAATTCTTACCGGTTCGACTAATAAGGCCATTTTTCGCCAAAAAGTCAGCAATATCCAATATCCGGTAGTTGCCCGTTGCAAACATTTCAAAAGCTCTTTTAACAATAGGAGCTTTACGTTTATCCACGACAATGGTTTTGGTTCGACTGTCGTTGATATAACCTACTGGGGCAACACCAGGCATTTCTCCTCTACGGACTTTTTGGCGCAGTCCTCGTTTGGTGTTTTCACTGAGCGAGTCCACGAAGTATTTACTTTGCCCAAACGCAATATTTAACATAAACTTTCCTTGAGGAGTAGCGTCAAACCAGAACTGAGGGAATTTCAAATACTTTATCTTGCCGGTGTCGATTAGATAAATTAGACGACCACCATCAACAGAGTTACGAGCAAGACGGTCTGGATGCCAACTTACTATGCCGCTCGCTTCCTCTTTTTCAATTCTTTCCAGCATGGAATTAAAAATAGGACGACCGGGAACTTTAGCGGACTGTTTTTCAATAAGCTCTTCAACTATCAATAAATTTTCGCGAGCGGCAAATTCCCGAAGTTCTGTGAGTTGGGCTTCAATGGATAAAACTTGTTTATCTTCTACATCAGTGGATTTACGGGCATATAAAAAGAATTTTTGCGTTAAAGTTTGCATGGCAGTTTGCCTCCTTTACAACTTAAATGGCCGCCCTGGTTTTGCACGCAAATCTATGAGGATCTGCACCAAGACGGCCATTAAAAAACCTCATAAGAAACTTGCGTGCAATACAAATAATATAGCAAACTGCCAGCAAGAAATACAAGAGCAAAATTCTAAAATTCCTTAATGAGTTTGGGCAAAGTTCCCGGTCAGGCGGGGTAAAAAATATCGCCAGTGGAGTTTTTCTTAAAAAGGTGTTGGCAAATATAAATATTCTTCGGCTTTTGTTTTCTTTCCGACCAAAAAGCGCGCGGGATTGAGATAAATCAATGGGCGGCGCTACGCGCCGCCCCGCCAGCTCGGGGATTGGAGCCATTGTACCAAACAGCTCGAACATATTTTAGCAAAAATTACTGAATTCTGAAAGCTGCCGCCTTCACTAAAATTTCGGCGGCTAAACCGGCGGCGGCAAGGAAAAGGGGTTAAAG